>Ga0265338_10002066_pt1 | contig 31026 bp, 18 predicted proteins | sample 42126metaG_FD_193579 | JGI IMG/M metagenome (GOLD analysis project Ga0265338, IMG submission 193579) | Rhizosphere microbial communities from Carex aquatilis grown in University of Washington, Seatle, WA, United States - 4-21-26 metaG | ecosystem: Host-associated > Plants > Roots > Rhizosphere...
AAATCAACGGCGTGTCTCTTCCAACATCTGGCCCTCATCAAACGGCAGGTGTATTGCAAACAGGTAATGTGCTTCAAGTTACTGGTCCTTCCACATTGGGATATGCGCCAATAAATCTTTCTGGTGGGTCAAGTTACATCATTGGGGCATTGCCAACAGGGAATCAATCTCCTCAATCGATGGGTGGAGATGTCACTGGCACAACCGGAGCTTCGGTAGTTACAAAATTGCAGGGTAATGCGGTTGCTTCAGGAACAAATGGGGCAAGTCAAGATGGTTACGTACTTACTTGGAAAAATGCGACATCACAATATCAAGTTGGACCAATGCCTTTGGTTGGAGATATTGATGGATACAACAACGCAACCGTTGTGGCATCTATTGCAACTCATACGACTACGAATGTTGGAGCAAGCATAACTTCACCAACAGTTCCACAGTTGCAGGTAAATACTATTGCAGTCGGAATTAATATAAGAACATGGTTGCAAACCATACCAGACCCAGCAATAAACGCGGTAACTAATATTTACAAAAATAATTCAACTGGTGGTTATGAAATTGCATCTAACTGTAGATGGACTGGAACCGCTTGGTCTTGTTATACAAGCACTGACGGTGGTGGTACTGACGCAGGATTAACATCAATTGGTAGTAGCGGAACGAATCTAGTTGTTCAAACAAAATCTACAACTGGTTTAACGCCATTTATTACTACATGGACCGATACGTATTCCCCAGGATCTGGTTGGGACTATTACATGCAGTCAAGTTACTCGAATATGCTCATATTCGGAAACGTTGCCGCAGGCTCAGAGTTTCAAAACACATTATATCCGAATAATATTCCAAAAGCTTGGGCTTCATTTACATTAACAAACGCACCATTGGGTAATAGCGCGATTTATGCGTTAATTCCTGGTACGGATGGCAATTTTTTCAATTGCTCGGTTATATTTTCTTCAGTTCCCGATGATTCGACTGATAATATGCACGTAACATTTGTTAATGCCATGCAAGACGCTTCATATTCAATAGATGTAAACTTTTCTGATATTCCATTAAATAATGGTGGGCCACCTAGCTCAACATCTATGCTTTTCCCACAAGTGATTAATAAATCTCCAACAAGCTTCGACATTATTGCAGTTGGATTTGATGGAACTCAGTATCCATTTAATACGGCATATAATCAGGGATTTTCCTCAGTAGATTTCGTAATAATGGGACTTCAATAATGAATATTTTATATAAAACAGTTTATTCGGATTCAGCCATCAATTATTGCAATTTGCAAGTTACTGATGATGGATACCAATCAGATGGATATCATTTGATAGTTGGTGATGGATATATTATGTATTCAAAAGTTAGATACAATATGCCTCAAACAGAAATTGTTATACCGTTACCATTTCCTAATTCAGTTCGTGGATATTTTTGTTTAGATGGGTATTCTAGCAATGCACCTACGATACTCGTTGACGAGTTACGTGGTACCGATAAACCATATGACTTCAAAGATGGACATTATAAATTTATTGATTTATTCTTCAATGCATCAATAGTCGATTTAAATAAGCAAACTATTACATTTTTACATATTCTTCCACGGAGTGAGTAATGGTTAAAGCTAAAAATACTAAAGATATCCCAGGGTTGGTTGAAAAAAGAAAAAATCAAAAAATTGATAATAAAGTTTCAATCACACCAGGAACTAATAATGGCTCTACTGGAAAACCGGGTCCAACAGGCCCAATAGGACCACAGGGCCCACAAGGTACAGCTGGGCCCCAAGGACCCTCCGGTCCACAAGGACCAAGTGGCCCACAGGGGCCTGCCGGTCCTCAAGGTCCAACGGGAAATCCTGGCGGTTCTGCACCAGCTATGGGAATGGTTGTAAATAATTCCAATGCCAGACATTGGTTGAAATATACTTACACATTTTCAGATTTTGCGGCGGCTTTAAGCACAAACTCACTAACTGTGGTTGATTTACCAGCTAAAACTGTGATCCACAATGCAATTTTAAAACATTCTGAACAATTTGCTGGAAGCGGATTGTATACATACAGTATTCAAGTTGGAATTACTGGAAAACCAAATCATTTATTGGCAATGTTGAATGTATTCAATGCTCCTACTGATGTTAACTACTGCAAAATTCAGGTTAATATCAAAGATCAACCGTTGTCATTTGTAAATAATATCCCAATAATTATTACAGCTACTTGTAATCCAATGCTTAATAAAGCATTAGCTGGAAGTGTAGATTTATGGATTGAGATCTCTACTTTAGGATAAAGAGGAAAGAAATGAAGAATTTTTGGAATGTAATTGTTAAGTGTTTTTCTGGATTTTACGCCCTATTGCAAGATCCAGCTGGTATTATTTGTTTACTTGCGTTAGCTATCGTTAGTGGATTGTGCTGGTTTCATCGTGTTGGAGATGTATCATTTTCAGCTTGTTGCACCCTTATCCCTGCGGTAATTGCGATGTTAAAGCATAAATCATTTTCAGGTAGTGATATCGATAAGGCTGTAGTTGCTGATCTTGTTGTCCCACCACCCCCTGTTAACCCAGCTGCTCCACCGCCACCAAATCCACAAAACTAATTAATAAGATATATAAGTATTAAGGTGAATAATTCAACATTTTTATAGTTGAACTATTGATGGAGAACTATGACTAATTTCCCCAACTCGCTGGATGATGATACATCAATTCCTCGCGTTGACAACAACATAACAGAAATTGGAGGCGATGTAATCAATGCGGAAAGAGACGCAATATTTGCTATCGAATCCAATATTGGCATTGGTGCCGCAGGATCAACCGCATCCATCGCAGCACGATTGGGCGTTAGTTTAAATCCCGATGGAACTCTAGCTCCCTCAGTCATCACAAGCCTTTATAACACAATAGGTATTACAAATCAACAAGTTGCGTCTGGTGCAGCAATCTCTGAATCCAAATTAAATCTTTCATATTCCACAGCTGCATTGAACAGTGCTATCGCAACTAATGCAATAGATGTTCAGACAGCATTGCAATATATCTCAAATACTGGATTCAAACTTCAACCTCATCTTGATGGAACTGGTTACCGTCATGAAATGAACATGATTGACGTGGATGAAAACCCCGCCAATTGGTTCTTGAATAATTTAGGTAATTTCAGAAATAACACGAATTTATACACATTATTCGGAGATATCAATCAAGATTTAATTAATCATGAAAATGCCGTCCATCCAGGAGCATTAACCCCACCGCCCACTAGCTACGCGCATTGGGCCTCAGGTATCTTCGTAAATACGAGTGGTTTTATTTCAATTCCACAAACAGCCGATGATGTTCAACAGCTTGCTGAGTATATTGATAGTGCTAACGTATTCCTTATTGGTTCAAGAATTCAAACTCTTTACCAAAATGGTATCGCAAGAGCGGCTAGAGCCTCAACTCTTACAGATCCAACCCACGGTAAACTAGTATTACCTCCAACACAATCAATTACATATCGTTCTAATAGCGCGCCAACAGATAATAACATCACTGGCAATGATATCATTAAGATTACGCCAACTGATGGGTATACGGCATTCACCGCTCAATTTTCTCAAGTTAAAATTGGAGATATTGTTACTGTTAACTACGGATCTGTGGTTGCATCATTCATAGTTAAGGAAACAAGAATTGATGGCTATACTGGAACATATGGCTATATTAGAATTGATAGACAAAACATTGCGGCGGTATCCAACGCATTAGTACAAATCAATAGGCCATTATTCAACACGGATAAACAAGGCGTATTGGCCTTGGCCCAATGCCAGTCTCCAGTTGGACTCCCAAGTTTAATTTGTGGGCAACCTCGTGGAGCGGAAATTCTTGGCATTGATTTCAATGCGGACACATTAGATAGCGCGCATTACAATTTGTACTTGACCCTTTACCCAACAGGTAACCCTGCGCAAGGCAATACTTTGCCGGCTATCGACGTAACCGGTAATCAAGGCGCCACCCCAGGTAAATACACTTTAGATAGCATTGTAGCAGCGACTAACGCCGCTTTCAGAGCCCCTGGTTACAACTATAGATTCATTGCTTATCAATACCAAGGTAACTTTGGAGTTATGCTTTCCGATCCTTATGGCGGAGCAACATTCTCAATAGTGTCTCAAATTGTAAATCAAACAACTGGCGTCCCAGATCAAACTCAAACTCAATTATTCTATCCAAACAATGTCGTAGACACATTTAATATAATTGATCCATTGGGATTTGGCCCACTTAACGCCAACGTAGCAAGCCCACCATATCAAACTACATATGGTTCTGTAGCTGCTGCACAGTTGCCAACAAAAATCTTCGTTCCATTAACAAAAAAGACATTCTATGTCAATGGTCAAGATAGAGATACATTAGGATTAGAGCCAGGGCAATTATTTGATGGCTATGGCGATGGGTACTGGTTAGCCAATATAATTTCAGTCAATCTTACTGGTAGAGTACAAACAACTTATCAAGTCAATGAAGATTTATCCTCATCAGGATTGGCAATTGGTAAGACCATTGTTGTTCAATCCAATGCAGGCGACGGTTCTCAAGTTGACTTTGGTAGATTTATAATTGAAAATGTAGTTTATAATGCCTGCAACTGTGATGGATATTCCAATTATGCGCAAATTACAGTTTATGATGCGGTGCATGGAACTGGCGTAACTCCATTTGCAACTTCACCAATTGGAACAACTGTTCAGTTATATTTTGCACAGGATTCAGTCAGCTTCAATAAAGAAAATGCGTCTGATTCTAATTCATTTACTATCTTCAAGAGAAACTTCGAAATACTCGTAGATCAAGATGGATATACGTTCTCTCAAGAACGCGCCAGAATGAATGTTAGTGGTTCCAATCAAACAATCAATGCATCACCGCTTGTTGTGCTTTACAGCACTCCATCGGCATCATTTATCAATCTTTATAAGGTATCTCCAAAACTTAGGGGGTATACCGCTGCCAATACAACAAAGATCACATTACAATTATTAGCTTTTAACACAACGACTGGCATATTTGACGGATATCTTTGCAGTTATGATGGTGTATCAGCCACGCATAGTGGGCCAATTGCCACTGGTAAAATGGGGCAGCCAACAAGATTTTATGATGAAACCAATATAGATTATATTGATTTTATTTTCAATGTTGATGATTCAGTTCCAACAATTTTATCTCCTCAATTTATTGATGTTCAACTTTATCCATCTTTGAGTCTTGATGAAGAACTTTTACTTTTGGGCACATGTCAGTTAAATGACTTGACTAGTCAACTTACATATTTAAGAGATGAAAGACAATTTGGAAACGTTAGCGAGAAGCAACTTTCCACATCAGCACTAGATTATATTGCGACACCAACCAGACTTCTAAATGAAAATGGTATCATAAGAGGATTTGATATTACACAAATCCCAACTGGTGCATCACCATTCCCAAACGCAGTAGCAATCAATGGTGGAACTGCTATTATCAACGGTAAAGTTATTCAAATGAATAATGATATCATTGCATTACCAGTTGTACAAGAGGTTGTTGGGGCAAACTTAAATAACACTATTACTTGGTTCATCTGTGTTAATGATAAAAGCGAATTTGAGCTTGTTGCATCAACGGACTTCACTCCTAATTCTGCAATTTATTCTGGCCTTGATGAAACCAGATTGTTCACGGTTCAGAATCCAAATCTAGGTTCACCAACCCCATATGTAATTCGTGGAACTTACCTTGCAGATTTGGTTCAAAATCAAAGAGATTTGGCGTTAATCGGCATCATAACTGCAAATGTTGGATTTGGAATTTCCAATTGGGTAGTCACTAGCGTTGGGACACAAACCGCAGCAAGTTGCGATGCCAGAAGATTTATTGGGGGAGGATATAGCGGACTCATTAGCCCATTTGTATTGGGCACTAATGGAAGTTTCAGAAGCTTCGCGGCATTGAATGGCTGGATCAATCAATTAACTAATTTCGTATCAGCAACTCACAAAAATAACTCAATAAGCAAAAAAGTAATTGTTAAAGGCAACTTCCCAATTACTGCGCCAGTAACGTTGAATTTCAGCGATGAAATCACATTTGAGGGTGATGGTGGAGTATTCACTATTAACATTGCCACTGGTATATTCGTTGGAAATAACGTCAAGTTTAAGAATGTAAGATTCGACTACAATTTCGCAATTTCAAATGATGGATATCTTGGGCATCAAGCCAATGCTGCCGTCTATTGCGTTGTTGATCCGGTTAACGGAAACAAGAATATAAGCTTTGAGCATTGCTTGTTTACGTCTGCAACTCAATATAGATATGGATTCTTGACATTTAGTCTTACCCACTCAACTTGTCTTCTAGAGAATGTCGTAATTATCGACAATAGATTTGAGACGTCAGCAGCGGCTGATGATCAAATGGAAGTTATTACATTCGTCGGACCATCACGTAGCCCAACCACAGCAACTGGTGCAAGATTGAATAATTGCGTCATTGAAAGAAACTTCTGTAATAAAAACCAACTAATCCAAATTGCTCCGCTATTGACTATTAATTTATTTACAAGTAGCGCTAATGTATTCGATTTGCCAGCAGCAACCAACACTAGAATAGTTGGAAATACTTGTGGAGCCATCAATGTAATGGTTAAGCAAGATACCCCATTGAATATTCCAAATGTTAACTTTAATCTAGGATCTACAGCTGGGGTAATTATTTCAGAAAATAACTGTAAGTTTATCTACAGCGGATTTACTAACGGTAACTTCGCACAAGGAAGTTTCAGTAGCATTAATGCAATTCCAGGCGGATTCAATTTCTTAGTTGGAAATCTATCCATTACAAATAATAATGTGTCATTTATATATACAGGGTATCGTTCTACAATATATGCGACACCAACATGTATAGTCAAGGCGAATAAGTTCACTGCGTATAATTCAGCATTTTTAACACCATATTTCAATGGTGTAGTTCAACCACAATCCGGTCTTCTTGCACTTTGGGTTAATAAAGTGGTAGGTAATTAATATGGCACTTGATACAGCACTAAGCAATGTAATTATTGAAGATAACGTATTTGACTATGGCCTTTTTGCTACAGATACTAGTCTTTCAACCATCCCAACGACATATGGGTATGCAAGTTGCATTTTTACGAATTCAGATGCTAAAATTACAGGCAATTATTTTGGTGCGGCAATAAACGGTTCGACTCAAATCATAACTAATGGCACAGCTTCTTGTATGATAACGAATAATACATTCGTTAGAGGTACGACTTCGATCGCAGCATACATAAATGCGTCGGCTAGCTTCGGGGATCAAGTCATTGTAGATAATATTTTCGATAGCCCAACAGTTGATGGATTTAATGAGACATTGGTTCAATTGATTCCAGTCACCTCGGTAACTCCCACCGTTATTTATGAGAGAAACAAAAATCAAACGGCGTTCAAACAAATTCAAAAATCGCCATACTTAACCAGCTTTACATCACAGCCAGGATTTAATCTTTCTGAGTGGGCTGGGTACGTAGACAATTCAACAACTATAAGCCCATCTAATCCAGCTCTAAATCATCCTTTTAATGGAACTTTCTTTAAACAAGAAGGTGTGGCGGCTAATTATTCAACACCATTTAATCCTTTAAATGCGATAAGAATGAGTGGATTATTTCATCCACAAAATGGTGATACAACTGTATTAGTCGATAGCCCATTGCCAGTTCAAGTGACCAGCTCCTTCACTGGATCTCCATCACTGCCATTCTATATTATGTTTGGTAATGATAACGTTTATTATGAGGTGATAGCTACTTCAACAACTTCTGGTGGCGCGATAACTCAGCTTGTAATGACAACGCCTTACACTGGACCCACAGATAATGCAATGTTTGCGACATTCTTCCCAATCGGTGGGTTTTTGCAAACCACACTCGGTTCATATGCAATAACTGGTGGTACAAGCTCAATAACTATTGCCGGGGCATTAGGTCTTGTCACAATTGGAAGTGTAATTCACGTCAACGATGGAACAGCGGCAACTTATCGTGTAACTAGCGTTAGCTCATCAAGTATTAGCATAAGCCCTTCATATGGTGGTTCAACCGGAACATACGTAATAACAACGGGCTCAACTGTCTTAGCAGCCAATTTTTCCGTAAATCTATCCGAAGTATTGCCATCCAATGTTAAAGTTGTCAGTACGGTATTTGGTATTTGGGGAAATAATAACATAAATCCTTCTGGTAATTCTACCAACGTCACCCCTTTGATTACCGCTGACTATAATGCCTTTATGCACATGAGTTCTGGTACACAACTATATGCTAATAATTTAACAAATTTAACATTCACATTAGTTACCAATAGCGCAACAGTCACGGCAAGTGCTACACCAGTTGGATTGTCAATTGGAAGTGCAATATGTTTCAGCCCACAATCTGATTTTGTGTATCCAATATCAAATATCGTTGGAACAACGATAACATTAGGTGTTCCATATGTTGGCGCCCCTTCTACGATTGCTACAGCAGTTTATTTTGATAACACCATGGCTGACGCGTCGAACTATTCAATAGTATCAGGCACATCGGCAGCTTTCGGTAATCCAATTTCAATGGTAGTTGGCGGGGGTAGTGGAATAGATAAAAATGTTTTTGCTGCACACACTCAATATCTAAAAATTGATCCATCAGATCCTCTAATCAGTAATGGATTTCCATATTTCACCGGCAGTGGAATATTACTTAGATACAATCTAAATATTACAATCAATATGGCCACCGTGACAAATAATGGAAGTAGTATTGTTCCAAGCTCTATGTTTTTACCTGAATCTCCACTTATTGTAAAATATCGTTGGTAATCAATGGCAACTGGAAATATATTTAAATCAGATTTACCAGGCCTACACAATGTAGTGCAGAACACTTGTATAGTTCAACCTAAAGACATTGTGTTATCGCATTTACGCAGATATTTTTCAGATGATACCTATTATCACTATTCTAAAGATCCGTGGGGATTCCCAAATACAGTTGACCATACTGACTTGCCTTTGACCGCCGGTCTAAATGACAATATTACCACCAGATTGTTCATTGGCGAGAATTACAGACAGGATGGAATTTTCTACCCAGCGATTTTGGTAAAGCATGGGGGAAGTAAATCTGTGCCTCTTTCTATAAACAGAGAAAGGGGATCAGTTCAATGGGAAATTAGAAGCTATCAAGATGGATATGGTAATGTTTCATTTTATCGTTCCCCGAAGAGTTTTATTTATGCGGGGGCTTGGGAAGGATCATTAATTATAGATATTAAAACTAGAAGTATAAGAAGTCGAGATGATATTGTAGCGGAGTGTATGTTATGTTTTACAGATATCCTTTATGAAGATTTAAAGAATGCGGGTGTACTTTGTAAACCACCAACTGTTAGTGGAACCTCTGAAGATGATGATAGAAATGATAAAGTATTTAGGCAAACTATCACATTAGATATACGAACTGAATGGAGAAGGGAAATACCAGTAAGTAATATTGTAGAAGTTATTAACTTTGCTGTAGAATTCGGTAATTTGGCGGTTCCAAACGCACCAATTGCGCAGAATTTAACGATAAATACAGATTTGACCTTTGTAGACATAATGAACGGTTTACCAGCAACTCCAATTAATGGTCCCTAAAATATATTGAATGAGGTTGGGGAAAACAAGGCATAAAAAAATATAAACTATATATCACCACAATAGCAATAATTGTGTATTTTAGTTGATATTAGACAATTTTTAGAGGAAACAATATGGCAGGCAATATACCCGGAGCACCAACAGCACTTCCTGGAGTTTACGATCAAGTCGAAACTCAATCCAGCGGCTCAGCAGTCCCTGGTGGGATCAGAATCGCTGCTATAATTGGCGAAGGTTCAAAGAGTGAAACACTAGTCGCCGCAGCTTTAGGTGGTGGTGTAGACGGCTTAAACCCCTCCTATACCAGTCCTATAGGCGCAGATGGTAGACATTTCGCGTTATCACTATTTCCTATAATTTCTAACAGAACTCAATTATTCAAGAATGGGTTCCCACTTGTGGGAATTGAAGAGTTAATTGATGCCAATCCATTTTCTAATCAATATGATTATAGAGTTGATATTGCAACTGGACACATTCAGTTGCAAGGCGCCTACCTTGTAGATCAAGGTGGCACATTCTATAGAACATCAGCTACAAACGTAGGCATTGGTTCAATTCAGAATTTAACTTTACCAGATTTAGAAGCTCCAACCGAAACCTGGACCATCAAGTGTATTTCCGTTCAAAGAAATGCAATGAGTCAACCAATTGCACAAACTGCAAAGTTTATCGCGACTGGAACTGTCTCTGGGAACGTCCTTGATGCAAATGGCAATCAAGTCGTATGGGTAGCAAATAATCAAGTTGTAACGAATACAATTTTATCCTTCAGTATCAATGAAGGTGCAACTCCATTTAGAGAGGGTGACTCTTTCGTAATTCAAGTTAAGAGCGGCGTTCTTATTAGAAACGATTCATTAACTGCGTCTTACATCCCAACACAAAATCTTAATGACCCACAATTGCTTGCAACAACTGCTGATGTAACCGCCAAGCACGGTGTCGCCAGCTTATCTAACAATCTTTCATTAGGTTGCCAACTTGCATTTGAAAACGGCGCTCCAAGCATCATGTGCGTTCAAGCAGCACCTGCGGTTCCAAGAAGAACCTCATACGAGCTAGATCAAGATGGCGTCAATGCAAATTCAACGAATCCACAGGATTTCATCTACCCACTTCCACCAGGAGTTGTTCCAGATTTAGATTCGGATATCCATGTCTTCGTTACTGATCCAACCACAAATATTGAAACTCAGCTATTACCAAACAAGTTTCCTTTCTATACGTTAGGAACTAGCGGACAACCAAGCGTTGATACATTCATTCTAGACAACGTAAATCCACCAAGTGGAAATTCGTTCTCATATAGCGTTATTCAACAAAATCAATCAGATATCGTTGGATACGACGGATACATCACAAACTATCCAGGCGACTCAAGCACACTACATTGTTATTTTAGCTCAGCCTCTAATACATTCGTAAGTGCCGATGTTGGAGATGTATTAGCGGTATACGATGCAAAGAATGTGGCAAATACAGGCTACTACGTTATCGAGAACATCGTTAACGGAGCAATCGATGGCTACCTTTGTGACGTCAACCCAACGAGCTTAGTGTTCGAAGATTTCCGCACTAATTTCCCAGATTTCACGGTTCAAGCTCAAGGTGCGAATATCGCGTTTGAAGTAATCAACCCAGTGAATAATTCGGTTGTTACCTCTGGCACAGACGGTTACATTCCAAACATCGTATCTGTAAATAGCGGAGCTGCGATCTTCAGTAGCGTGTCACAGGTTAACTTCGGTGGCATCGGTGGCATCACTGGCTATCAGTTAAAAATCAGTGGAACACCAAACAATAACGGATTGTATTTGATTACAAGTCCATCAGGCGGATCAATCACAATCACCAAAACTGTAACTACAGAGTCTAGCTTAAGATATGCGATCATTGATGCAACTGTAGTTGGTCAGTATGTTGTTCTTAATCACAACATCGTTCCAAACAATAATTCAGTAAGAATTACATATGTTGATGAACGTGACGCACCATTCTTTGATGCGGGTTGGGAGACAGCATTAGCAGCTCTTGAAACTCAAGAAATTGATATTCTTGTAACACTTCCTAAGTCAACAATTTCTATTATCTTCCAAAATGCATTTAATCATTGCGTAACAATGAGTAGTATTCTTAATAGAAAGGAAAGAATATTCTTCACCGGCGCAATCAATGGATTGACCCCAGCTAACTTAACAGGGGCTCAATTGGCAGCGGTTGAACAACTTGGTGTATTCGAAGGTATTCCAAACAATGATATTCCAACATTGTTAGCTGGGGAGCTTTCTGATATCGCGAACTACTCTGTCCCAGATGCTTTCGGTGACTCTTTCGCAGCTTATCGTTGTGTATACTTCTATCCAGATCAAATCGTCGTTTCCAGCAATGGAAGCAATACATTGCTTGACGGATTCTATATTGCAGCAGCCGCAGCAGGATACTTATCAGGCGTTTCCAACGTTGCAATCCCACTTACAAAGAAAGTTATCGACGGATTTACAATTCTTAGAAACAAACAATTCTCTCCACTTACACTTTCTCAATTAGCTAACGCTGGTGTCTGTACCTTACAACCAGTTCAAGGCGGTGGACAAGTTGTTTGGGGAATCACAACAACACAAAGCGGATTCGTTGAAGAAAGAGAAATCAGCATCGTGTTCATCAGAGACAGAATTGCCAAGTCTCTTAGATCTGGATTTGCTGGATACATTGGTATCGCCGCAGATAATAACATCATTGAAACCTTAAGTGCCCGTGCTAACTCACTATTATCAGGATTTATTGCCGCTGGACTTATAAGCGCATATAAAGATTTATTAGTTGTTCAAGACTCAGTTGATCCAACACAATGGAATATTTCAGTTAGATGCCAACCAATCTACCCTGTTAACTTTATCTTAGTAACAGTATCTCTTGGTCTTCTATAACAGTTAAACAATATAGTGATATATATAATAGTAGGGAATTTTTTTAGGAGTATTTAAATGACTTATCCACAAACGGGCAGTACATTGTATGGCCCAAATGGGCAGAACGAAACTAGAGTATCGGTATCAACAAATATAGTAATTAAAGTTGGTCCTAATACTATTGGAGCAATTCAAAAGTTAGATGTTGCCGAAGCCAGAAATATTCAAATGATTGATGAAGTTGGAACGGATGGTCATATCGACGGCGTTCCAAACAAGTCAACGGATATTTCAGGTGGATGCACCAGAATTCGTTTCGATAGAATGAGAGTTGCAGAAGCTTTCAGCAGAGGTTTCCTTCACGTCCATTCTCAAAGAGTTCCCTTCGACATCGTAATTATTGACAATTGGAACGGAGCCGGAAATTTATCTTTAGTTACAACAATCAGAGGCGTATGGATTGAAAACATTTCATATGCTTACGGCGTTGATAACTGGATTGTCTCCGATGATATGAAGTGGAAAGCACAAGCAATTCAAACAACCTTAGCTAACTCGTTCGCAGCTACTGGTGGAACAAGAAACATTCCTCTTGCAATCGATCCAATTGAACAAGCCGCAGACATTGGTCTTCGTCGTGGTTCTCTAGATGCACCAGGTTTATTACAAGCGTTCCTTCCATACTAATATTTAACTCCACAATACTTATAAGTCCTATCTCAGTTGATATATAATCTTGAGGTAGGATTTTTTGTATTTCAAGGGGTTGAAAAGAATGAACAAAGTAAAAAGTGATTTAACTAATAAAAATTTTGGGGCTGGACATAAGGGTGGATTTAGAACCATTGAAGTAACTGATGAGTCCGATCAACTATATGATTATAGCCAAGATCAAGGGCCACCGCCAAATTTAGAAGGCGCAGATCTTGAGACAGTTAATGCTCATTTGAGATCCCGAGGGTTACCACCTATTGAATCGGCTAGACTAAAGGCTCAAGCCAGACAACCTCAAGCTAGACAACCGGAACCTGTAAGACAGGCAGAGGATGTCCCAATGGAAGAGTTTAATGAGATTGATAATCAAATTAGATATGCCAGAAAGGTAAAGTCAAGTGGTAAGGAAAGATTATCTGAAGGGGCAAAGAATCGCATTGAAACACTATGCGATATGTTTAGAAAAACTAAAGAAGTAGAAATCGAAGGTCAAGTCTTCGTGTTGCGAACTCTAAAGGGCAAAGAGATTAAACAAGCTTTGATGGCGTCGGCAGCTTTTGATGGTACCGTTGAATTGGCATTTGAAAGTAGAAGACAATTTTTAGCCCGATCGTTAACACATGTTGCCGGAAATGAAATTGGAATGTTCTTGGGCGATAACTCAATCGAAGCAAAATTAGAATTTATCGAAGAACTCGATGAACCAATTATCGCAAGATTAAATGCTGAATATGCAGCGTTAGACAAGTTAAGCAAAGATAAGTATAAGTTTCAATCAGCTGCGGATGCTGATGAGGTCTCGGCTGATTTAAAAAAATAATAAATGAACCAGATCATAGGTTTCTCTGGTTCTTAGTAAAAACTTTCAAATGTATGCCGGATGACGAAATTATAGAGAATATGAATCCCGTTACAAAAATGTGGATGTTCTATAATTGGCTAGAAGATCAAAGAGATGATACTGAATTAGTGAAAAATCACGCATATCTATTAGGGTCTTTCTGGAATCCTGAAGCAGTTAAGAAACTTACAGGCGAGGGTGGTCAAACACACACATCTACTGATGAAGAATTTGAGCAATCAACTCAATTAGTTATGCAAGACATTTTGGAAAAATCTGAAGTGCAGAAAGGAAAGAAAAAACGAAGAAGAAAAATTAAACAAGGCTAATAAATGACTAATCCTACTGATCCAAATGCACTGACGAATCCTGTGAACGCTACAACTTCGGCAGTCACAGCATCCGACGATGCGATAACTAAATACAATGATAGTTTAAAACGTATTTCGCAAGAAGGCATTACGAACGTCATAACGTCATTACTTAGTTTGAATGAAAAATCAAAAGATTTGTTAGCTGCAACGAATTCTAATATTGACGCTATAGATTTGATAACTACCGAGGTATTAGGTGCCACGAAAGCTTTTGATGGGTTCACTGATAATATAGCTGCGGTGAATCTATTTACAACCCAAATTACCGATTTGGGTGATGCAACAGCTTTTACTACCAACATCATGGCGAAGTTTGCTGGTAGCCTTGGAATGTCAGACGCATTTAGTAAAAGTGGTGGGGCAATTAAGGATTTCATCGGGAAGATAGCCGCCAGCGCCGATGGTGCCGTTAAGTTACAACAAGAATACATTGGTATGATGGGCGCCACAGGTGGATTGAGCCAAGTATTTACAGACGCTGGCGATAATCTCGGCAACCTGAATGATATGATGCAAGTACAAAGAACTTTAATTGATGATATTGCAGATTCCACAGCAACATCAGCTACAAAGGTATCATCGTTTTATGCGGCACTAGGTAAGGCTATACCTCAGTCAACCGACTTACAAGTTAATGCTGGTAACGAAGCTGGTCTCACGATGAACAATTTGGAAGCTGCAATGAAGCTTGCCACAGGCACGGGACGCACGCAAGGTGAAATGGTTAAGGACCTGTCTACGGCATGGGAAACGTACGGATTAGAGGGAGATAAGGCGTTAGAATTTACACAGAGAATGTCAGATTTATCTAGTAAGTTTAATATTAATCTTGATTATACAAGAGGATTCTTAACTGAAAATGCCAATGCATTTAAAATGCTTACTAATAATGGAACTGATGCTGCCGATACATTTAATAGATTATTTCCGGCATTAAGAGAAACTGGGTTAAGTGCAAAAGAAGCATCTGGATTAATTGGAGATGTAACGACTAGCGTATCTAAATTAACCATGGCTCAAAAAATACATTTATCTCAACAAATGGGTGGACCAGGTGGATTGAGAGGTGGTTTTCAAGTTGAGCAGATGATAAGAAAAGGTGATATCGATAAATTATTACAGACTGAAATCAATGATGTCATAAAAAGAAATGGTGGTAGAATTTTTACTCAAGAAGAAGCCGCAAACGATGTTACTGGGTTTTCAGCGCAAGGCCTTCAACGCCAAAATGCAATGTTGCAGAGTGGCGCATTCGGTGGAATGGTTAAAGATTCCGGTACAGCGGAAAGACTTTTTGAAGCAGTAAAAAAAGGGACTTCTGTAAAAGAGGCTTTGGAACCCGTAGCAAATACTGTTGCTAAGTCTGTAGATAGAGGCGCCCAGATCCAACAAACCACAAACACTATCCTTTCACAACAACTAAGAAATCTTGAAAGACTTAGAGGTGTTGAATCAATTAAGGACTTAAAATTATTACAAAATACGGTAGGGACTGGAACTGCAACTACCGCTATATCAGCGGAAAGTTTAAGAAATGCGACTGCTCAAGCTACGATTAAAGCTAATCAAGTAAGTTCAATATCCAATCAGCACATGGGTGGAACCGCAAGTGTAATTGACACATCGAAAGAAAGAGAGCAAGTAGTTGTTGCGGCGATTGATCAGATGGAAGAGTTAGTTCCTAATATTTTAAAGCCAGCACTTGAGAGTCTTAAGCAAGCGATAACTTCATCAAAAGCAGAAGATCAATCTAAGGGTGCACAGGACTATCAAAAAGTAGTTGATGGGTTAACTCAACAACAAAATACGATAACAAAAAGTATGGCAGAGCATGGCGGTAAAATATCTCCAGAAGACCAAGAAAAATTAAAGGCTATCTCGAACGAAAGGGCTCAATTAGCAAGTTTGAGCAATATGTATACAGAATATACAGGGCGTTCATTAGGGGTTGCTCAAGCGGCACAAACGGTTACGGCAAACCCTCCTAACGCTCAAACTAGTCGTGGTAGAGCCGGAGATGCGCCTGTGCCAATGCCACCTCAGAAAGTTATCATAGAAACAACTGGAATATCCTGCGTTCATTGTCACACGCCAATCGCAGTTAATCAACATACCAACATCATTACTGGTGGAGCAAGTACACCCAGATAACAAAGGAACAAATGGCTTCGCCTATCGATAATATAATTAATGGTCTAACAAATGCTACAACTACTAATCCCAATGATTCATTTGGTGGATTTAGTTCGCAACCAATTCCATCGGCTGATGGTAATGGTTTACCTTCAAGCAAAGTCCAAAATTATAGAGTTGGACAAAATACAAGATCTTTAATCAGTTGGTTCGTGCCAGAATTTGGCGTTATCCAGATGTATATCAATCCTAAAAATATCAGTTACGCAGATAAAAAGCTAATTAATAAAGAAAGAACTAAGGGTGGATTTATTTTACAATACTGGGGAGAAGAGTTAACCGCAATAACACTTAATGGAACTACGGGTAGTTCAGGTATCGAAGGTATAAATGTTTTGCATGAAATTTACCGTGCGGAGCAATATGCATTCGACGGTATCGGATTATCATTGGCTGCTGATAATGCTAATCAGGGAGCCGCTAACCAAATTATTGGAGGCATTGGTAACGCCATTGGTGGGTTGGCATCTGGCACTTCTGTTGGAAGTGATATTGGCGGATATATAGCTAAGTCTTTATTCGGAACAGACCCAGCTTCGCAGGCGCTTGCAGCCCAGAATATACCTTCCTTGGCACAATATGCATTTGGTGTTGAAATGTATTATTTAGGATGGATTTACAGAGGATATTTCGAATCAATGACCGTTAGAGAATCTGCTGACAATTTGGGGTTATTTGATTATGACATTAGTTTTAACGCAACTGAAAGACGCGGATATAGATTGAATAACCTTCCTTGGCAAAAAAGCGCAACTAACGGGCCAAGCGGATATAATATTCCACTTTCATTCGGTGGGATTACACTTTAAAGGAAGTATATGGGTTCAGATTTTTTAACAGGATTATCCAATCAAATAAGCGGTCAATTTAACCTTGGTGATAATCAAAATAAATCGCTTGATGTAGCTAATGATGGCACGGCGCAACGCTATGGCAAGTTGGGTGATTTTGCGAAAAAATTTGACCAGTCTCAAGAGCGTAAATATCTACAAGAAGGATACTTGCGCACTGACTACTACAATGCTGAGCCGAAAGTCCTTGAAGTTCTATTTCAAGAGCCTGATATTACTGTTCTTGTGAAGAAGAGAGCTTTTTGCGCTCTAGCAGAAAATTTTGATCTATCCCACATGGATGCAGATGAGAAGTTATTTTACAAGGCGACGAAGATACTTTTCTCTAACAAATGTCAGCAAATCGCGGCATATGAAATGTTATCTAAGATTCAAAGAGTATCGGCAGCAGCAGGAAACATTTCAACGCAACTAATTCCGTTGGTTATCAGTTTAGTAAATGAACTTAGCAGTGGAACATCAGATTTTACAACAATTTCTCCGAACACTGTAGCCAGCGGTACCGATCCAACGGGCGGCGGGTTATCGAAGCTAAAGAGCACACTTACTGAATTACAAAATGTATATTCATTCCATGATAGTAATTTTTACACAACTTGGCTTGTTGACTCATCGAATCTATTCAAATCAAAATTTGGACAAGGAACTGGCGTTATGGAATTTTGTAACGTCACCAACATTAATACAACCACTAGTTTGGAACTGGGCGGCGGTAATGTAACTATGGATATTTCAGATCCATACAATATGATGTGGATCAATAATTATGATATTGAAAAAGCATTGAGTGATGCAACTAATCCAATCTATAATAATCAGGTATTTCAATTTGGTCAAGACAGCGTTGATTCGCAAGCTGCCTTGCAGACTCAGCAGCTTAATGATGCGCGTGCTCAGCGCGGCGCGGGCCCAATTCAATTTATAACAAATCCAAACTCGCTTTTGAGTGCCAAGGTTGTGGCGATCATTACAACTATTGGAGAACAAATTAACTTCACCTACGATGCAGGATTTGGCCTTGGTGAGCTTGGTGGCGGGGGAGTTACTGTAGGACAAGAATCCTTGGTTGGTGGCCCTAATGTTTTTGATCAGGGATTGCAGCCAGGCAACGAAGTAAACCTATTCTCGCAAGTTGTCAACACGTTATACAGTGGGATTCAATTAAAATTAAATTCTCAAAATATTACTAAGCAAAATTCGAACGTAACGAACTATGCTAGAAACAAGTTAAGACTTCATTATAATGGTAAGAGTTTGATTCAGCCAATGGATCAAATTCATATTTACATTGGCTCAAAAGCTAGATTAGATAATAAAATTATAGGTGGATTGCAAGGGGCTTTTACTGGACTTGGCTTCTTACAGCAACTCAGCAACACTGCGGCTGGATTTAAAGATTCATTTCAGGCGTTATTTAACCCTAACGCTAATGCCAATTTTCAATTAGAAAAAACAGTTCTTGTAGGAGCTGACTTTCCAAACTGGCTCTGGACTTTATTAAGAAACATGTTCGTAACAGAGACATCGGGCGTTCATGTCTTTGGCGGCGTAGCTCAACAGCCAGACTCTGGCTACAATAATGGCTCCTATAAACTCAACATAAGTGGTAAGGATATGAGCCACTATCTAGAGCAAGGTAGAGTCAATTTTAAGCCTGCGGCTAGTGTTTTTAACGGACCACTTTATGATCCATTGACCCCATTTAAGACATCAATCGATGTTACTACAGATGTAACCAAGACCAATGCCGTTGACTTACTAGATGAAAATAAACAAATCTTAGCAACAAATTCTATAAAATTTAAAGCTGGGCATTTAGCTGGAAGACAAGCAACTGAGAGCAATATAAATCAGCAAGATAGTGAATTAAGTAACCTTGGTCAAGTTCGAAAAGTATTATACCCGCCTGATGGATTTGTTTATAAATGGAAAGAGGGTATTGGAACGCTAGTTCAACTAAGTGACTCATATAATATACAAGGTGATAATACCATTAGTCCACAGGCTTTCACTGTAAATCCTTTTGCTGGGCAAGATATTATGAATATAATATCGTTATCCATCACTGGTATCCCATACAATTTTGCAACCTATTATCAAGCTAATCAAACAAGTGTTAATGGTTCGGGAAGAGATCCTCAAACTGGTGAGGATGCTGCGTTTTCTTACTTCAAATCGTTGAGTTTAAATCTACAGAAGAATAATTTACTTTGGGGTAATTTTATTCCATTCAAGCTTTTGTACATGGGCGAAGCTACTTTTCAAAAAGTCATTACGGCACAATTTACTATTAATAATGCAAATTCAATTGTCAACGATCAATTACAAAAGATACAAGATCTTTCTAATCAATTAAAACTCATTCTTGGAAGAAATACTGGTAGCCAAACTGAAAATAGCGCAAAGCTCCAACTTCAGAATCAACTTCAACTCGAGACGGATACTTTGCGCAAAGAGACTCAAAGAATTAACGCGCAACTAACCAGCTCAGGGACTCAGGGATTGAGTATAGTTGGTAATGATGTTAGTTTCGACACTGATTCGCTTGTCAATGCAGGCCAATCTGACAGTCAAAGTCTTTCACAACCTTGGCTTCGTAAAGATCTACGCAGAAAGACTAATTTCCTAACCAGAAGATTATCCTGGAAGGTTAGATCGAATGAAGATCAAAACCTGTTCATAGTGGATGATACCTATGATAAAGACTATGATATTCAAGCATTCGAAAGTAAATTGGAAGACCCTAAATTATTCGAAAGCCAATTTGCATCTCCACTTGAAAATATAAAAACTACCTCATCATTACTGAATTTGGAAGTATTTTGCGATTCTCAAGGTCATATACGAGTTCGAGCCCCACTTTACAATAGAATGCCAAGCTCTGTATTTTATAGAATGTTTCAAATGAAAAGTGCTACCGGAGTTCAGGTTTATCCAGACTTTTTAGAAACATTATTTATCACTCAATTACAATCACTACAGAATAATCTTGAAGTAATTGAAGATCAGATTAGACTGGATTGTGCATTGCTAGGAATTGCAAATGATAGTGGTTGCTACAATTTAGTTGCCGGGTTACTAGGGGGTCAGCAGAATAACAAATCGTTAGGAGAGGGTGGGCAATTTATGTTCATCACTAACGAGCAAACTGGAACTATTAAGGACTTCAATGTTTTATACACTGAAGCCAACCCTGATAAAAAAATTGATCAAATAAATAATTCGATAGAAGGCAAACTTAACACGCAAGCCGGAATCAATAATTTATTTAATAGCGTTCAAAGATCGGCGTTCATTCTATCCGCCAGTTCCACTAATCAATTATTATCCAATGCCGCAGTAACTAATCCATCCACATCACCAGTCGCACAGGATAGATTGAATGTAATTCAAGCTCGTCTTTTTCAAAAGACCGGGCAACAAGTCAACATCGATCAGTTTGAATCGACAAATCCTTCTCTAGCATTTACGACACCATCAGCTAAAGTTCCAGACTTATTAAAAATTACCAATGATGTAGCTACCAAATTATCTGGAAGACAAAAGCTAGTTAAGCAATTGAACAATGCCCTTAAAAATGCAAAAGAATCTATCGCCTTGGATAGCACGACAAGCCAGGATACGGCGAACAAATTATTATTTTCAAATATATCTCAGAACACTCAACTTCCTGAAATTTTTGAGGAAATGATTGAGGATGAAACGTATGATGATTTGGGTCCTGGGTCTGGAAGAAGATATGTTATTGAGGATCATCAAATTACCAGCTTCAATATCCGCGAAGTGGCTCCAGAATTCACAATGATAACGGTGAATGGTCAATTGGATTTATTTTTACCAAATGAACAATTACCAGCCGATTTGAATACATTTGAGGCCAGCGGATCAGGAGGCGGGAATGCATTGGTTAGCGCAACAGCTGTAGACTATGATATGTGGAGAATGTATGGATTCAAAAATTCTTCAGCTCTACCAGCGCCATTCCTATCAGACCCAACATCTCAGTGCGCTCCATACGCTTCGATGGTATTGAGTAGAGCTAGAAAAAACATATTGCAAGGAACCCTCACAATCGCTGGCAATGAGTATCAACAAGCCGGAGATGTAATCTACTTAAAATGTAGAGATTTACTATTCTATGTTACATCCGTATCTCATAGTTTTTCATATGGCAATAGTTTTAATACGACGCTAGAATTGAAATATGGTCACAGCCCAGGCGATTATATCCCAACAACATTGGATACAATTGGTAAGTTACTCTACAATAATCGCCACGATACTAGTTTTATTAACTATCGTCAGAATAATGCATACAATCAACAGCCAGTAGGAGTTATTATCCTAGATAAACGTGGTAATGACGTAAATACTCAATTACTAGGTGGAACATACGGCGTCCAGAATACTAAAGTTGTTAATGATATTTTGACAACTGTTAATTTTGCAATGCAATCTAATTCTGATCCAAACACTACAGTAAATTCATTCATAGAGATAAGAACATATTTTAATTCGGATACGGGCTCAGCTGATGCAGTATTAAGTTCTGCCGCGGATACCATAAAACAAATGTTGTCTGGACAAAATGAATTCCAAAGCGTGACTCCAAATCCAAATCAGGGAAAGGCAGTTGATCCATCACTTATTACGGTTGTGGCAGTTGATGTTGCTGGCAAAACTGAATCAAGAAGCCCAAGCCAAAAAGCCGTTGATATGGTTAGGAATATCTTGGGAACTTCAAGTGTATCCAGCCCATCAACGAATTCTAGTAATTTAAATCAAACTTTATTTGGATATATAATAGATGTTTGGGTCACATTTAAAAGTCTTCCAAATGATATATCAATTGCTTAATAGGGATTTATGCTACCAAAAAGTTTAAACATAGCCTTGCCGGTAGGCGTTATGAGATTAGCTAGAATTATTAGCTATGACACCACCGCGGGCAAAGCAAAAGTAAGGTTGGCAAGCGTTGCCGAGAGTATAACTCCGGGGGCAGATATTGACATCTTTATTCCAAATGGATTTTATTCTGATGATGGTTTATTTATTGGCGGGTTGGTCAAGAGCAATACTCCTATTGTAATTGCACAAGGCGAGGGCGGTAAGTGGTATTTTATTTCATTCCTTATGACCACTGGTGCAAAATCTCCGACTTTGATTCCTGGGCAACTTCTCATACAATCAACACCAACATCCAAAATAACGCTGGATGTAAAAAATAACATAGATATTGGTTCTGATACGGATGGCCTACATATCTACACGGGGACATCAGAAACCTCACTCGTTACTTCAACGTTAAATAATTCATTCTCATTTACGGAAGCATCTCGAGTAGTCGATGGGTTGGTTAAAAGAGAAACTAAAAAATTAGCTAATTTCCCGCCCAATACAAAATTAGAGTCCGATGATTATTTCATAAGACTTTATCCAATAGGATTAGATCCAACTGTTACCCCATCTTATTCATTTATTGACCAAGTAAAAAATCCAACTTTCGCCGAAACACGAGAAGTGGTATATGAATTTGCCTATACATATGATGTGACCGATGATCTTACGGAGTCCGGTTACTATAATAAGGCTGGCACGTCACCACCCAAGACTGTAGATTCATCAGCTTACACAAATAGAAGACAAAGTCGAGCAGATACATTAAGTTTGAGCTTAGTATCTCCCAATTATTTAATGGAGACAACTAAGGGCACAGTTATAGATATTTTTGGAAATATTCTCAATTTGAATAGAACTCCAATCCTTATTGGAAAGTCTTTAGACTTAACTCTTAACATTGCGAATGGTAACAATATTACTTCTGCGATCTTTGATAATATTAAAGCCGCAGAAAGAAACAGCATCGCTTACCATTTTGAGTTGAATGCTAGAAAGGACTTAGGATTAAATAATGTCCAATCTGGTAGTGTAGTAAACCTATTAGACATTAATTCTGATGCTGATTATGCGAGGGTTAGAAGTCGTTTCTTCGTAGATATCGATAAGGAAGGGCAATTCAAAGTTAACGTTCCTTCATCGAGCGAAACTGGTAACGTTGCATTGCTAGCTCGCTACGAGAACTATTCTACGTTTGGCCCTGAAGAAAATGGCAACGTTGATAAGTTAATTTATCGCGATGATAATCTCGATATATTTTTGGATTCGTTTTCAACTCAAGATATCGACATTGTTAATAGTGATGGATCCGCAGCGACTGCAATCGATAGAATTTCTGGACTTCACATTAAGAAGGGTATGCCGTTCCATTCTATTACAAATAGTTTGCAGATGTTTCAATCTCCTTGGGCAAGTCAGTTTTTGGATTTCCAATATAACGAAGCTGTGGATTTGGTTGGACTACCAACAATCACCAACGTCGTAAATCCAACAATTAAGGTCTCAGGGCCACAAGCCAATGCTGGCGGCAGAAGCGGTACCATGCATTTTGACGGCTCACTAGAGCTTAGCTTGGGCGCGAATACTGTAGATAGACAATCTCTTTGGGTTGATACTGCGGGTGGCGTACTTGGCAATATTGGGCGCGATCTCAATAATGTCAGCGCCGGCTTATCGCTTGATGGTGACTTAATGATTCAGGTAGGTGGGATTGGCGTATCCAGCGATAGTAGATTTTCTAGCGTAAACAATGCATATAGGGGTGGCACTTTTGATATCCGTGTAATGAATGAAGGATTTACAGTTTCAATTATACGAATTGATAAAAATGGTATAACGGTAGCAACCCCTAATACTATTACTTTAAAGGGAAGAGATATAACGATTAGCGCAGAAGGAAATTTGATTCTTGAAGGCGATAATGTTTCTGTAAATAATAGAGCTGTTACACTTTATCCAGTAACATCTGTATAGTGGAGATAAATGAATAACTTAAAATCAAAAACTCGTGATATTATCGTAATGCAAGCTACTGAAGCTAAAATTTTAGGTTTCAATAGATTGGGTGAAGCCGTTTTAAATTCTGTTGGTGCCGTTCCACGCGAAGAAGGAAACTTTCTATATTCAGAAGCTCAACTACAACAACAAACATATGAAAAACTATGGAAAGTAGCTATGGAAGTTATCGCTTATCATGATATTGACAACGTGGATATCCAACAAGTTGATGATATGGTTGTGAAACTTACGAATGCTGTAGTTGCTAAGGTTGAAGCCAGCTTAGGAGTTGAAGGAAAAATCGGTCCCTTGGAGCCTGCGGTTCCTGGTCAATCTAAATAATTACGATATATAGTAATTTAGAATGCCTTGTAATCCATCCGATCTTACCATTAATGTTTCGTCAGGCCCATCCGCTGCTTTAATTCCTGGGTTTGGAAAGCCCTTTGCGCCTACATTGCCAAGTTTCACATTACCATTTCCGGGTGGATTTCCTGAAGATCTATTAGGCATTTACAATGCACTACAGTTTATTTTGCCACCAGGTACAATTAAACCGTCATTAAATCTAAATTATAGCAAAGATATTTTTGATGCGATTATGAGTTTAATGGATAAGTTCTTTCCATTCTTAATGCTTTACAAATTTTTTATGCCAGTTCTCGATTTAATCATTTGTATTATTGAAGTTCTGTGTGCATTGTTAAATCCATTTAAATTGCCAGGCGCGATTTCTAGATTATTCACTCAGTGCTTGCCAGCCTTTTTAGCGCTGTTTCCGATATTTGCATTAATCGTAATGATTCTTTCATTGTTGAATTTAATTATTTCAATAGTAGAATATTTATTGAATGAGATTTTGAAATTAATTAAAATTCTACTAAAAAATATCCAAACTATTACTAATGCATTGGTCAAGGCGGATCAGGTAACGGTTCTTGCCGCTATTAATAAGATTGGCATGATTCTTTGTAGTTTTCAAAGTTTATTCGTGATACTAGCGTTATTCGATATTATTATCGGTGCCATCAAAGATATGATGAAAATCATCTCTAGTATTCCACCTTGTGATAACAACAACAATAGTGGCTTTCAATGTTGCACCCCTGATGTGTGTCCATCGTTCATCAAAAATGATGATGGTTTGGTTAGAGCTACGGGAACGCTTCAATATTACAACGCTGTTAATCAGGATGCTGGCTATCTATTCCCCGGGGTTACATTGCCATTCCCTCTTACGAATTCAGCGAGACCAGAGAGTTGGCAGTTTTACGACACAGGGGCAGCTATTCCAGACGCGTTTTGGAATATTACTAGTGCATACGACTTGCCAGCAGGGGTTGAACAAATCTTCTTCCCAACCGACGCAAATTATACCGATGCAACGCCACCAAAGCAAGTTGCGTATACAGTGGACTTGAGATTATTTTATAATCCATCCACCTGGGGTATCGTTGATTCAAAGGGCCCAAGATATGTTCGAGTATCGGAATGCATCGTCCTCAAGGCTCCAACCCAAGACCTAACATTGTATAACAATACAGATACAACCATTACTAATGGCGTGTTAGAGATAACTGGTGGTACTGTTACAGAAGATGACGGTCTAACCGAAGTTTTCATTAATGGAGTTAATGCTACACTCAATAATCTAATCCACTTGCCACCAACCACTTTTAGTGGAACTGCCAGCGGTCCAGATCCTGTGGTATTTAATCCTACAGATGGATATGCATTCGATGATGTGACTTATACATTTCACATTAATTACCCAGTGTTATTACAAAAGGGTTTAATAACGGTAGGCTGTCTACCAGAAGTCAATCTTAATAAAACATTCATTAATAACATATATGGTGGTAATGTTGGTCTCAATTTTACTCTATTGAATAACCTATTGAATAGTGGGACCTTCCCAGATACCGCGGCTGCGCAGCAATGTCTCACAACTGCACTAACCAATTTACAAAATAATGTTAGCGCCCAAGCTGTGGCAGACTTCCAAGCCATGACAACTGTTTGTTTAAACACCCTTGGCGACAACGCTATAACTTCAATGAATACATTGGTTGGCATCGGATTTGATCCATACAAGAGCACATTCACTATTACCCCAATAGTTCAATTTACTACGCAATCCATTTTAATATCAGTTAGTTTGAATGAAAACAGTGGCCAGTCCATGACCACAAATTTGCCGGCGTCCATATCACAAGGTATTGCTGAAAGAATAACGGCGATTAGCACTTTTGGAGATGTCAGCCTGTTTTCATATGATGGCTATCAACAGTTCACGGGCCAGATAACAAGTCCAGCTGCTGGAGCCGGCACAATTCAAATCAAGTTTGATAATAAAATAATTAGCGTGGTCAATATTCCATCTGATACGACTGTTACTCCAACGGTTACTCCATTGACATTAGATTATACATTTATTTACTCTCCATCTGCACTTGGTGGTCAATCTGGTTCAGTTGGAACTGATGGTTCTCCAAGAAGAGATGAGGGTGATGTAGCTAGAGATGGCAGCGAGGGATAATGGCTACTAACAAAGTCAGTGGGACTGGTCCACAAGACGCATTTAATGAAAATCAAAATTACGATGTTGATATTAATAAAATTTATCAAGACTTCGTTGTTGAGATTGATAAGATGCGTAGTAATGTAAGCGTTCAAAACAATCCAAGCTTACAATCGATAACAGCTTTCAATACAAGCACTAGCCCGGCTAATGTAAAAATTGAAACTACTCCACAAGAAAGTAGATGTCATGCGTTTTACAGATTGCTAGGGTTACCAGTTTCCGACGGTGATAGTCTTTATTGCCCAGGATTCGATCAGCCAAATAATAGTGATCAGCAGTTAGCTGCGCATAAGATTACCATCGCTGGTAATTTATTGGAAGATCCAATTCTTTCAGTAATAAATATTAGAGAGACTGTGCCAAGAAGCTATCTATCAATCTTTGCCTTGCAAGATGTAAACGCCATGGCATTAGCTATGTCCTCAGCAGAAGTCCGTTTTTTTCAGGCACCACTAACTTCGCTAACAGGGGCGTTTGACGCCAATCTGAATCATCAAATTTATACTTCCAACATAACCCAAAGGTTAATCAATAACGTCCATGCTAGTGATGGGTATACTCTTCCTACAAACATAAATTCATTTATACAAAGATTTCATATACTATCTCCGTTTATTGTAGATCCAAGAATAGATTTTAATGTTTATCCAAAGAGAAATACGATTGCAGTTCCATTCCTTGCTGATAAATCTCAGACCAAATTAACTGAGAATGTATATTTAAAACGCCCATATATTGAAAAAGTTTGTAGAGATAGATTTGACGCGAGTAACACAACCGCCAAGCTTGGACCAAGCCTAGCCGATATTGCCTCCAATATTAAAGCCAATCCATTCTTTCAGGATAACTCATTAATTCAGTCGGCTTTCAATCTAGATAAAATTACGGGAGCTACAGTTCAATTTGCCAATTATTTCAATGCGATACGCTCTACTTTGAAGCAACTTTACAAGGCCATCCAAACTGTACGTGTGGTTATGGCAGCGGATCCTAACTCAAATAATGCAGCTAAATATAATTGGACTCCTATTCCAGATAAATCCGGGCCAGAGTTTGGCTCAACAACCAGAGATTTATTTTCTCAACAATTTAATGATCCTCATAATACTAAATATGATTGGTCAATAATTGGTGTCATTTACCAGCAACAATTGACTAGCATAAGCAATAAACTTACCACTCAACAAGATGTTGATATAGGCGGATTTGCCTTTGATAACATAGAGTTAACTCCAGACCAAAATTCAACCGACGCTCTTGGAGATACCAATGCGGCGCCTATTGATACTTCACAAAGTGAACGCCAATCTCTAACAGATGCGGCTAATGAAGCCCTAAAGACCATTGAGATTATTACTGGAGAATTCAGCGGGCTTGGATTAATTGACATATTTGTAATTTCGGCGGCATTTTGGATAATGGATAAAACATTTTTAATAAGTTTATTGGATACGATTGCTGTTAATCGTATGATTACCAATGCTAATTTACAAGATCCGATTGCATTGCAAGCTAAGAATGAACCCATTCATAGCCCATTAGATGCAATAGGGAATTTCCAATCTCAAGTTCTACAGATTTACCAAGTTGTAGATTTGCTTTGGATTCAAATCCAAACTCAAAATACATCTTAATTATGGTATCTATATTATCACATAGTTGATAACAAAGGGAAAAGGGTAAATAATGTCTTTTGATCTAAAAGTCAGAAATGGTGATTTAGTTCTCAATCGTGGGGACTTGCAAACTGTTGTTGACAGTGAAAAATTAATCCAAGATATTTTAAAAATAGCTTTAACACCAGCTGGATCAAATCCATCTTTTCCTTGGTATGGTTCTTTCGTTTCAAGAACATTAATTGGTTCGCCACTAGGAACATCGATTATAATTCAAGTGGGGCAATCTCAATTACAGAATGCAATTCAAATTCTCATGCAATTGCAAAGCGCTCAATCTAAATCAGGACAAAGTGTTAGTGCAGATGAACAAATTAATTCTATATTGGATATATCTATAATGAGAAGTATTTCAGATCCAACCTCATATAATGTCAGAATTAAAGTTTTGAGTAAAGGGTTTAAACCAATTACGACTGCATTCACCGTTTCAACATTAACTTAAGCCCGGACAAACATGGTAACAATTCGTAGCGTCAATGAAATCATCTTAAGTCTTATCGACTTTTTCAAGTTAGTTCAGCCTGACGCTGACACTAAACCTGGCACTGTTATTCGCGATCTTGTCATCGATGGGCCTTCAAATCAAATCTCTCTAGTCTATGATGAGCTATCCAAAGTATCTAATCAACAGTCTTTCAGACTCGTCGTTGGTTCTGACTTAGATAAGTTGGCTAAAAATTTCGGACTTGTTAGAAAAGTTGCCACAACTTCAAGCGGCATAGCTCTACTTACTTTTAACTCAATCGTAGCAACCATTACTATTAACCAAGGCGATGTAATCACTGCGGCTAATGGTTTCAGCTTTGCGGTTGCAAATGGTCTATCTATCGTTCCATCACAAATAAACTATTATAAGTCACTTGCTGCCAAATACCAAAACGATCTAACCTTCGTTGGGATTAGCGATCCATATGCGGTGCAGGTGTCGATTACGGCTACTACACCAGGCTCTGCGGGCAATATCTCAAAGTACGCCCTTAACTCAACAACCATTCCAGGCATATCCAACGTGACAAACGTCAATGCCTTCTTAGGTGGCAATGACCAAGAAGACGACGCTACCTTCCGTAACCGTGTTCTATCGCTATTTAGCGGCTCCAGCATCGGCACAAGCTTAGGATATAAGAATACCGCCCTATCAACAAATGGCGTCATCGACTGTTACGTAGTCAGCCCCGGCGATCCATTGATGACACGCGATGGCAGCATCGTCACTTCAGACTCTCAAGGGAACCTAACTATCGTATCCGAAGGTACAGGCGGCAAAGTCGATATCGTTATCTTAGGAACTAATCTCGTTCAAAATACAGATAGCTTTATCTATCAAGACAAGAGCAACAACAATGATCCAACAAATGCGAAAAACAATTTCGTATTAGGACAAATTGTTGGTGATGCAAATAAGACTTTCAATCAGAAACGTATTGGTGACATTGCAGCTGGCACATTGCCGGAGCAACCAGTTGATAGCATCGTACAGGTGACTGGGTCACTCAGCGGCTCAAACTTCTTGCCAGAGTCCATAGATTCATTAGGGCGTATCACAGGAAATTATAAATTAATTAAAGATACGGGCGTTTATGCAGGTAGCCCATGGGGATTTGATACTTTTGCTTGGATTAACAATCAAGTTTCATTTAGTGAAGATAAGATTAAAGGAAAGTCCAACGGTCAAGACCCAGTTACCTTCTCTGATGTATTAGCTATACCACAAGTTCAACAAAACCTATCTATCACAAACGAAAACAGCAACGTTCTAAACTCCAATAGAAGTCTTGTTCAACTTCTACATACTCCCGCCACAGCAGTGACCAGAGTATTCAATGTTAACACTGGTGAAAGATATACGATCGTAAATCAAAATCCAAATGGTACCGGGGCAATCAACACTTCAGGCGTAGTGCAGATCTCCGGTAATACGTTGCCATCACAAAGTGATGTATTACAAGTTGATTATAGTTGGGTTGTAACATTTGACCAGTACTTCGATTATGATGGTTTGGTATTGACAAATAATTCTAGAGTGGTTGATGACAGCATTGACTGGGGCTATTCAAATCTTGTAAGAAATGAAAAAATAGTATTTGCTAGAAATCAGTCAAATACATTCTTCATTGGTTCAACATCATTGCCAATTAATTCGGTTATCACCGCAGCAACATTTAGTGAGATTGATGGATACATTACCACGGTAACCTCTGGCGTTCTCACCGGAAGATTAGCGATTACATTCAATAACC
>Ga0265338_10002067_pt1 | contig 31018 bp, 20 predicted proteins | sample 42126metaG_FD_193579 | JGI IMG/M metagenome (GOLD analysis project Ga0265338, IMG submission 193579) | Rhizosphere microbial communities from Carex aquatilis grown in University of Washington, Seatle, WA, United States - 4-21-26 metaG | ecosystem: Host-associated > Plants > Roots > Rhizosphere...
CATCAAACACACTACCACCTCAACCACCACCTCCTTCTGCTGCAGCTCTCGCATGGGCAAACCAATTACGATCGCCTCCACCCCCACTTGCTGTTCAACCTGCAGCGATTAGTTCTTCGTTGTCGTCGTCGTCATCGTCATCGTCATCGTCGTCTGTGGTGGCAGCGGAGAATACTGCTCCACCCCCACCGCCTGGTCCGCCTGGTCCGCCTGGTCCGCCTGGTCCGCCTGGCCCAACTCTCTCAACCCCACCACCAAGTAGTGCAGATTTACAACGTGCTAGAGCTGCAGTCTTTGCTAGTATTGCATCTCCTCCGAAGCTTCGACGTACAACAATCGAGCGAGATTTCTCCACCCCGGTCTTTAATCGTAATTTGTCCTCATCCTCATCTTCATCATCATCTTCGTCAGCTTCATCATCGTCACCATCGCCAGCACCATCATCCAGTGCAATAGCGCGTGCCGTGTCCCAATTGAGGGCAGACGCTGCCAAACAGAAAAAGGACGCTGAGACTGCATCGTCGTCTTCGTCGTCACCAGCCCCTATCGATGCAAGTGAAGATCATGTATCACCTGCAGCAGCAGCAGCAGCGCGAAGTCTTGCGCGATCGTCACCTCCATCGTTGTCAAGAACACTTTCACACATACGCACACGAGTGCAAGTTTCGAGCGATGAAGACGAACAGGAGTACAACGACGAATGGGAGAGTTAAACGTACTTGATGCGATTATATCAAAACCTGTGCATTGCATCATTTCTTGTTTGTATTTGTGCAAAACGTATAAAGTTTACTGCTTCTTTTGCAAAAAACAAACAAACAAAAAACAAAATGCGATCGACGATCATGAAGGCGAAATTCAGCAGGCGCAACACTGCTGCTGCTACTACTGCTGTGTTTGCATCCGACGGCACAGTCCAGTCGCAATCAAAATCGAAATCGAAGTCTAAGTCGAAAGCAGTGGCAAATGCGAAACATGCGAAATCGCTGGTCGCCAGTGCAGCTAGGTCGAGTGCAAACACCGTGGGTAACAACAAGCTGCGATTGCGTCAGGCGCTATCACGTGCACCTGCTCGTCGGCGTGGTGGTGGTGGTGGTGGTAGTAGTAGTAGTAAATCTCAGACGGAAAAAGACTCGGTGATGCGGGCACGAGCGGATGCACTGGAGTCGCGTACAGCCGCCATGGCGAACTGCAACGTGCCCGCATACACCCTGCGCATCTCGAACGTGGTATGTACAGCGTGGACAGGCAAGCCGGTGTCGCTCCGACTCGTGCAGTTAATCACACAGGGTAGGTTCGATTTGGCCATCTTCCCGTCGTCGGTGAGTCGAGCACGCAAGCCCACAACGACCAATTCACTGTTTGACACGGGCCGGATTTTGGTGACGGGTGCGCCGTCGGTGGATACTGCTCTGTACGCCTGCACGCTGTTTGTGCACAAGCTGAACAGAGACATGACCGATGCAGCGGGGCGGGGACCGGATCTACAGGTGCTCAACTTCAAAGTTCAGAATATCGTCTCGAGCTTCTCGCTCGGCTACCGTCTCAACATCGAGCTGTTTTACAAAGATCAGATCGTGACGCGACTGGGTCACTGCAACTACGAACCCAGTCTGTTCCGTGGCTGCAGCTGGCGGCGCACGAGCGGGCTGGTGTTTGTGTTGTTCTCGAGTGGGCGCGTTGTGTTGACGGGCGCTCGGAATTGGGAGGATGCATGGATGGAGTACAATAACTCGCTACACATATTCGAGCGGTACAAATTGGGCAGTGAGTATACACTTGACAAAGCAACTAAATCTATTGAAAATTGAACTACTGCTGTTACAAAAAAAACAATCATCGTGATCACGACAAAAACTGGTTTAGGGATGTCGAAATTCGTGTCAGTGGGTGGTTCATTATGGGTTCGATGCGAACACATTGAAGTCGTACATATTGTGAAAACTGAATCGTTTAAATATGACCTCGTGGTGATTCTCACTACGGGCAAATCGTTTTCCACCCAATTCGACTCACTCGCTGCTGCCAAGTCATGTGCAACTGAGCTGACGGACCAAGTTGCTGACGAGATCGAACGACAAAGAAAACTGTCGTCCGTTTCCGTCTCGTCACCGTCTTCATCTTCTTCGTCAACAAACTAACGCTAACAAAACAGTGAAACAACACCGCTGACCACCTATGCATCACCGAGATCATGATCGGCGACTACCTCCGTGCTCGAATAGAAGCGAGTATGCATAAAACAGAACCTTTGTATACAGATCCGATGTACATGATTGACTAATCGCCTGCTTTTGCATAAACCACGATGCTGCAGAAACGTTTTTTAGACACGGGTATGCTACGGCATCGCGAGCGTTTGATTGGCATGGCAGTTGCAGCGGTGGATGAAGGTCGACGCGAGATCGAGAAGCTCAATCGCAAGAACAATGAACTGATGAATCGACTGCAGTCGGAGCCGCATGTGGTGTTGGCGGAATGGATTGGTGCACAACGGTCGGTGCTGTCGGCCAACCCCACCATTGCTAGCACACTGAAGCATCTGCACAAAGTTGCTGCTGCTGCTGCTACAGGCAATACAATCACCACGGCGTCTTCAGCTACGGTGATGAGCGAGAGTGCATCGCAAGAGCTGATTCTACACCGCAAGCTCAGTGCGGCGTTTGAGGCATACAGGACACAGGTGCTGGCCAGATGTTTTGATTGTGTGTTCAAAGAGCACGAACGAGCATTTCCCGGTACGTTCGATCGATACATCAACAGCGTGACATTTGCAACGGCGTTCACCGACAGTCGCACACGCGAACAACTCAACACGATGCAGCCGGAGTTGTACATCATCACTGGGTGTGCCAGGGTGATGCGTGGGTTGCATGTGCCTACAAGTGCGATTGCACCGCTTCGTCGAGTGCAACAACAACAACAGACGGGTGAACTCACAGCAGCACAAGACGACTCGATGCAGCTGCAGGCGCAAGAGCAACGCAAACGTGCTCAGATGGCGGAGATGCCCAAACTGCTCACGGCTGTCGAAGAACGATTGGTGAATATGGGTGCACTCAGCAGTGTGGGCGAACATCTGGGAGCGCGGGGGGTGTGCGTGCAGTACGACGCACGTGCACAGAGTGATCTTGAACGGTGTGTGGAAATAGATCACACGATCACAAGTGTGCGCGATGAATACATCCACTTCCACGCCAACGTGCGTAATCTGAGCGCGTTGTTGAATCTGGGTGGGTCGCTGCCGGCACGCGTGCTCACATTAGGCAAATCGTTTCTGCGTGAGTGGCAAACATTTCTACAGCAAGCACAACCCACTGCATCGGACATTCACAAGCGAGTCGCAGCTCAAAAACAAGAGACACGTCAGCTCATCCTGCAGCATTGTGAGCAGCCAGAGGCGAATTCACTTGCCACCGCACGTGATCAGTTCATCAGGCAGCAGGAGAAACGATTCGAACGGATATTGGTGGAGGCGCTGGCACAGAAAACAGTGGAATCAGCGGTGCTCGCGTTACAACAGCAGCTGGATCACATGCGTGACTGCGTGCTGCTCAACGATCGTATGCGTTCCGATCTGCTTGAACGTCGCGTGGCTGCCGACTCGTTGCTGAGTGCTGTCCAGCAAGCTGACAGGTACGCCACAATCACCAGGACTGATGAAGATGACGGCAACGACAACGACGATCAAGCACCTACTGCTAAACTGGAAGCGGTGTGGCTCGAAACGCTGGAGAAGGGTGCACAGGTGGACGCAGCGTTTTACATTGATTCACTACTGTCATCGGAGTCGTTTGTCAATGCTCGCGTCGATGCACTGAAGTCGTGTGTGCAACAGCAGCTGCAGTGTGAGCAGCTAACACCGGGTCTGTGTAAAATCAGTCATGCGATGGAGCGTCTTGCAGAGCGGCTGCGTGCAGATGCCACTGTACGCATTCGTGCAAAACTGGAGCCACTGCATGTACATCTGGATGAGGTGACACTGCAGCTCAACTCGGTGTTGCAGCGGTTGGCTGCGCACACGGAGCGTCTACAGCTGCAAATGCTCTCACAATCGCTGGGCAGACAACGCTCGCTGTACACACAGCTGGATGCTCAAATCAAACAGGTGATGTCCGTCCCGTTGCAACCGGCGACGGTCGTGCAATTACGCAAGTACGGCAATGAGCTGTTGACACAGTTCAAGTCGATCGAACCTGCACATGGTGGGGGCGACGATAATCAACCAAAACAACAACAACAACAACAACAACAACAACAGCGCAACAGCCACGCATCGACGCTGCTCGATGTGCGCAACGGCATACAGCGAGCACGAGAATTACTGAGTGGAAACTTGCATTTACGTGAGTATTTGACTACTGTGATGACGTTCGTGCAGATCACGACGACGTACGCACACGTCTTGGAATAAAAATGTATACTCGTGTTGAATCTGACGAATGTTTAAGTTAGTTAGTTAGTTACGAAATGGACCGTATGCACCACCGGCACCCTCTCCGTCGGGGACTACGTCGCGTAGAGGAGGATTCAGGTATGAATCCAGTATGCGCCACCGCAACACACCCGGGACAAAATCTTTGTGCACCCCTGCCTGTGTGTAGATTTCAATCAGATGCTGTTGCAAAACTACCCAGGATACACCTACACTTGATGCAGCCCACTGCAAGTGACCTGTGCCGTCGTCTTCGATGTACATCGAGTCCTTCAGGCGCAACTTGATGCGCTCTTGTTCATACACCATGAGCATTTCATGCTTGAGGTATTTCTCCGCTATCTGCCGTGACGAGAATGACGAGAATGACGAGAATGCGTGATGCGTGCAACGATCGTGGACGATCACAGCAACAACGCCGTCGTGTTGAGAAGGAGGCGAAGATGACGACGATGATGATGATGATGATGATGATGATGATGATGATGCAATGTCTGTGGTAGTTGAAGTGGTTGTATTTGGAGGTGGCATCGCCTGAAAAGCAGCATAGTCTGCTTCGGTCATCTTGACGGTTGTGAACATCTGCAAAACCAAGTAAACGGTATTGATACAATTCATTTTTTTAACAAGCAACGAGGTCGCAACCGAAACAATCAAGTCTTGAGCTGTCCGTACTCGCCTTCGTCTTACTCGTGTTCTGTATCGGCTACACACAATGCCGAAACTTTAGGCTTCACAGCCAAAGCAAAGTAGAACAGCTTGGCTGTAAAATTGTATGTTTGGGTCTCTTCCAGCTTTACAGACACAAGCTCCCATTCACTTTCTTTCTGTAACACAGCAGAGAACGCGGTCTCGAATTCAGTCAGCATACCAGCTTCATCTTCTCTGATGAACATTTTGAATGGCACTGTGATGTTGTTGCTGAATGCAGTTATGAGCTCAAGCTCGTGTGCCATCAATTTCCAAGCTGCATCAACCCATTTGCGTATACACTCCGAACGCCGCTCTCTAAGATCGGCGATGGAGGGAAACGGGGGTAGATTCGACGCCGCTGCAGCTGACGACATTTTGACAGTTGTGTTAATCGAATGCAACAGCAACAGCAAGACTGATAAAGGTATTTCTGTGCTTTATTTCTGTGATTGGTTTAAGCAAGGACCACGTTCAAGTCTTGAGTTGTTCATATTCTGCGATGTTGTACTCAAACCACTGAAATCGCCCAATAACATCACCTATCACGAACACATGTTCGCAGTTGGCACAATATCGACGCGGCAGGAACCGGATGTTATCTGAGTGGATTTGAGTCTCGTACAAGTGATACATGGAGGTGGTGGCTGTTGATGAGTGGCGCAACCGAAACGAGCATGTGCTGCAGAGGACGTGCGGACTCAGACAGCTCCAGCCGAACGCCACACTAGATCCACCAGTTCGCATCCACGGGAACTCATCCCAGTTATAATGGCAGTACCACAGGATTGGTCTGACAGCATTGTTTGTTTGAGTTTGTGTTTGTGTTTCTGTCACCGTCGACATGTGCTGCAGTCAACAAACATAAACAAAAACAAACAAATAACTGAATGCGATCCATCACGACAACAACAAGAGAGAGGTTGAGCACGGATAACGTGTTAGGTGAACACTTGGTACTGTGAAATTCTGGTCGTATTCATATCTCTACTGTTAAAACGAGTCTGTTGTGGCTGTTGCTTTCCCGCGCCAAACAAACACACAAACGTATACTCGATGTGAACGGTGCACGTGTGAAGTGTTTGTGTGTGTACGTGCTCGTGCAATTGGAGCAAATGAATCGGTCGAATATGTTCGTTCGCATGGAGCAACAGCAGCAGCAGCAGCAGCAACGACAGCGGGAGGTTTTACCAACATCTCCACAACCAGCAACCGCTTCATCATCGCTGCTCCTGTCGCCCACTTCGCACTCGCGCAGAGACAACGATGATGATGATGGTGACAATGATGACAATAATGACATTGATGGTGAATACGAACAGCAGCTGCAACAAGAACAAGAACAAGAACGAGAACGAGAACACGAACAAGTGGAAGATTTTCGTCGCTCTCCATCTCCGCCACCGAAACGGCGACGGAAACAAAGCAACAACAGCAAGACGAGTAGGGAGAGGCAGCGACAGCTGCACATTCGCACAACAGGGCCACATTTCGTCGGTGGACGACGGCCTGCCGAAGCTCAGAACAACGATGACGATGACGACGACGCTGGCATTCATGCCCAGCTAGCGAATTCAGGGCTGGGTGATGCGAGTGCATTTGCGGCATCGACGAGCAGTAGCAGTAGTAGTAGCAGTAGCAGCAGTGATCAGATTCAGCATTTCAGCAATGAGGATTTGGCGTCAGGTAGTGTAGGTGCTGGAGGTGCACCAGGTGAAGATGACTATCAGCCGTACGACCCCGATCAACCCGACTGGGACAACGTGTATGAAGAAGAGGAAGGCGACGAAGACGATGATCGGTACTGTGCATTCTGCGAAAACGCACAGAACGAGGAGGAGCAAGAAGCGAATCCGCGTGTGACAGAGATCTACGAGCACTACGAACAGAATCTGCTCGAAGTGGAACGCACGCGACTCGCTGCGCAGTGTCAGAAACTATACAACGACAATGTGCGTCCGCATGCACCTGGCAGGCGGTTTTTCAGCAAAAAGATGATCGCCACACACTTCGAGGAGCATGCACCCACACCCGCCATCATTCGAGCCATCGAGTTTCGCACACACAACTTCACACTCAATGCGCTCCGCAAGAACGAGCTATTCAAACGCAACCCGAAGGGCAGAGTCAAAGTCGAGCAGTCTACATATCGACTGTATATGCAGGTATCGAAAGAGAGAAAGGACCTCATGGGTCATTTGTTTATGGGTAAATCGAAGTGAGTGAAATCAAAACAAAACGTATTTTTCATCCATCACGTTTGCATTCGTTTGCGATTCGGAGCTTGAAGTAGTGACGTTGTAGTGCAGCTTCGCTTAGTATGTAGCACGGATTGCAGAGCAGATCCTGCATATCCGCGTCGTACCATCCATCGCAATCGGGGTATTCGAAAACTTTTAAGCAGTTGTGACACCCTAGTGGTTTGTCGCTGATTGAACACACCACCCCTGTTCCACCCATCCCATCGCAAAAAGTTATTTTGTTGGGATCGGTTTCACTTTTTATATTGTTACTGTTGTTGTTGTTTCCCGAATTCATTCCCAGAGCATCCAATATCTCCGCCTTCTTACTCTGCGACGATGACGAACTCGACGACGAGGATGAAGACGAGGAACACGACGAGCCCGTTGCTAATTGCATCGTTATCACGTCGTTCGCTGGTAGAACAGTACCAGGCGTAATCCCGAGTTTATCAACGGGCATCTCTTCCATTCGATGCAGAATGTAGTCTTTGAACGTCATACCCGCTTGCTTGTCGATCACCTCGTCATGAGGCACCCATTGTACTGTGCGTTTGGAGATCCCATTGTTTGTGACCACGACACCACTAGATGATGATGACGACGACGACGACGACGATGATGAGGATGATGATGATGATGATGTCATTGTAGATGAAGCAGTAGTCGAAGCATCAGGAGATGCAGCAGATGCCACATTGGGTTTTCCAAACTGGATCATCTGTAGAAAGTCTCCTAATCGTATGCCTGTAATGCGACTGTTCGCATTCTCCTGTGTTGTGTCAGAAGACGAGGATGACGACGAAGAGGATGGCAGTTGCAAAGGTGATGACGTTGCGAGAGTGAGTGCAGCTGTTGCAGAGGTCAACGAACGAGAGGCTGGAGCTAGGATAGGTGTGTTAGCAGGTACACGCGGCAGTGATGAATGAGGTGGTGAGAGCAGCAGATTTGCTGATTCAGTGGTGGTGATAGTCGTGATGCTGCTGCTGCTGCTGCTGCTGTCGGTGTCGTGCTCGCTCTCGCTGCTCATTGCGCTGTTGTTGAAGCTGTAATAATGATGATAGGCAGGAAATGAACCTCGGTCAGATGGGTGTGGGGGCATGAACAAGATGATTGTATTTTTTAACAAGCGAAAAAATGGGGAAAACAAGTCTAGTATGCAGATATCAGGTCAACACCTGAGGGATTTTTTTTTGGTTTTTTTGTTGTTTCTGATCAATCGGAATGGCTTCGATCAGCGCTATCGTGTGGTTCATGCTCATAACCGGCCATGTAACACGCAAATGCTCGTGCAACATGCACACACGTGCCTAAGCCACCTATCGCTGCGAGAAACAGAAGAGCCCACAAATTCACATCCAAAAAGTGCATGAGTGGATAAGGCCAGTCGAACAATTGAAGTACACAGCAACAGATGTACAGATTGGCGAAATAACCAAACACAAAGCACACCGCGATGCGCATGTGCAGCAGTTTGTATCTCTCTGTTAGTAGATCCGGTATCACGATGTGCGAATTGGCCAGTGTAACGACCAACGGTGCTGTATGGGTCAGGTTCAGCCGAGCCCAGTGATAAACATAGGGATCGCCACATCGCTGATCGAGCAGACAGAAGTCTAGCGTGTACAGTGTCCAGAAGACGAACGTGGTGAGCATGGTGACGGAGAGTGTGAGGATGTACAGCGCGTCTTCCCACGGACGAAGACGAGCTGTTCGCACCAGCCAATTGGGCCCAAAACAAAACGGAAAGAGAGGACGCACGAACGCCGTGTACAGAAAGAAGACGAGCGAAAGCAACACGTTCCACGCTGTCAGTTTGGTGCTACACTGCAGCAACCAGATGAACAACGACGACGACATTTTGCTTGTGTGTGGTGAGTACGAGTCGAAGATCAACAACAGCGAACACGAGGCAGTCGTGAGGCAATCAAGTCAAGACCTGGACGAAAAAGTGATCAAGTCAACGCGATCTCGAATTCGCATTCGATGCAAGGCTGGATACATCTCGGGTGATGTCATAAAAGGCAAAACTGATGTTTACAAAAAACTGAGAGAGTGTTAAACTTGTCTGAATACGGGTGAGAGAATTGGTGAAAGACAAACTGGCAAAATCGACGAGGGGTGTATAAACAACGAAATGGAATTGGAATCTGGTACAACAGCCACATCAGAAACAAAACAAAGTACAGCGTTGCAATGTGCTGTGCAATATGGTGTGAGATTCATAGCCTCGACTGACAAACATCGTACAGATGTTGTGGGTTACATGATTATGTGTGTGGTGTTATTACCTAGTATATTCGCAGGGATGATGACGTGTGGGAAGAGTGACATATTTTCTGTGGATAAAGCGACTGTGTTGTGTCTACTGATGATGATCAACGCAATGATCACAACGACTTGTTGCACAGTCAGTTTGATTGTAGTGGATACGATACGATATCTGACACAACAGAAACAAGCACACGACGAGAATCATCAGGTCTCAGACTCGTCTCTATCATCATCATGGGTTGTTACCCAACAAGTACAGCCTACGACATTCTATCAATTGTCTCAGCATTGGTGTACCCCCAAACGTTTCAAGGTGGTGTGTGTTGTCACAATGTTGATGTTGTTGTGTATTGAAGTGGAGAGTGTGGTTGCGTGGTTGAACATGGCAGTCTATTTCAATGAGTGGTATGTAATCAATTACTCAATGGTATTCACAGTCAACCTGTTACTAATGTACGTACAAGGAATATACCTATGTTGTGTGGATGAACTAACACTCACAACACAGACACGGATCAAACAACATTTCACAGTGCACTTATGAACACAAAATTTCGTGCGAGTGCATCGTTTGTGTTACCTTGTGTTGTGAGTCGGTTACACAGATCTAAAACAGCCTGAGTTGAGTTGAGTTGAGTTGAGTTACAGAGGAGTACCATCTCTCTTGAATCGACGAACATGGGGATGGTTATCGCGGTCAACACCATCACTCAAAGCACAATTGCACTCGTGGCAGTTGTTAATATCAGTGTCCCTGAGCGTTAATCGACTGCCGCAGTATTCACAATACACCTGAACACACACACATTCAAATAAACACACAAACGATGGATGATATTCACACAGCAACAAACAAAGAGATGTGTAAACGTGTGTGCGTACGTCAATGAATATCTCACTACGTGGACGGTTTCGACACGTGGAATTGAATCTTGAGCAGTTTGTACACTCTCTACCAGCTACTTTACATCTACAGTTTAGACAATCGCTACTTACACAAACACAACAACGCGCGGTTGCACTCATCACTGAGAGAAATACAAAAGAAAGAAGCGAGACTGTTATTATTCTACACATCCACACACATACACAGAAGCGATGGATTCGTTGAGGGTTGTAGAGAATGAGGATATTGTCAAGCGTATGCGCACTGAGATCTCAGCTGCACTCACATCTGATCAGCATCATCGTTTGTTGTTAGTGGTGCCTAGACGAGTCGGTGCGACTACTGTCTTGCGTGAATTTGAAAATGATGCAGTGACATACATTACTCTTGCAGATGGATACAACGAATCAGCGACGACATCGACATCAACACAAACATCAACACCGACACCAACACAGACATCAGCACAGACATCAGCACAAACATCAGCACAAACATCAACACAAACATCGTCGTCGTCATCGTCATCATCATCATCATCATCATCGAATGTGTTATTGGATGTATATGGTTATAAAAGTGACATTGGCTTGCTACAACAACATTTCAGCGACAAACATACAGTGGTCGCTGTGACGTCTGACTGGCCAACATCAGATGAGCATGCGTGGTTCGATACAATAGTATTCATGTATTACACAAGCGTGTTGAGGGTGAACGATGAGAAGGCGATAAGCAACAAGCAGCAATAGACAGAATAGACAAACATACAAATGAACGAGCAAACGAGAATGCTCAAAGAGAAAGAAAGTGGGGTATACCACACAGAACCTACATAAACGAACACGACAAACAAACCAACACAAACACGCAGTGTTCGTCGACACACCTGACGTCAGTCTCTCCATGATTGAGAATGAACAAACAGCCACACTCTCATGAAGCATGATAGATGACATGTATTTTGAGTGAATGGTGTGATACCTGGAGCGAATGAGTCGAGAAACGATGTTGAACAAAGCAAGGCGGGAATGAGCGAAAGCGAAAAGCGGCAGCTCGCACAAAAAAAGCTCTTCGTGATCGACTGGACTGTGCTCGTTGTTCGACTCACTCGTTAAAACGCACGTATCCGCCATCCAGACCCAAAAGGCAAATGGATTGTGCACAGAAGAGCGATTTTCGCCCACTTCGGTACACACACACTTTTTTTGCCTCTGCGCACATTTTTTTTGCCGTGACTGTCTTTTCTCTTCTCTGCTCGTCTGTTCGTTCGTTCTGTTCATTCATTGTTCAAACCACCCACTCACACACTGCTGTCTCACACGTCATCGCTGTGTGAGTGTGTGTGTGTGTGCTGTCGGGTCTGTGCGCGTGTGTGTGTGTAGATGATGTCGTCCTCTTCCTCTTCGTCGTCGTCGTCATCGTCGTCCGTCATCATCACCGCTCTCAAGAAGGAGAACGTCGAGCTGAAGCGAGAGAATGAAGAGCTCAAACGTGCACTGGCCGTGCTGCAACGACGTAACAACAAAGACAACAATGCTGCCACTTCCTCCTCCTCTTCCTCATCATCGTCGCCTTCTCCAGCCACATCTGCGTGTTTCACTGAACAGACTGCAACGTCGTCGTCAAAAGCCGTACAATCGTTGGCCGTGACGGGTCGTGTTCAGACAACGACTTCTTCGTCTTCAACTGCCAACTATATGGATTGGTTTATCAACCCAGACGGCGACGATGACTTGTCGAACCTCGTCTGTGTTGCTATGCTAGTGATATCTTATCTACCAACATGCGAACTGTGTTTAATACCAATCCCCGTAGAATATGAACTAATTGAGTGCTGGTGCAAAAAGCTTATATGTGGGGATTGCGCGTGGTCCCATCGGGAGGATTGTTGGGATGAGCAGGGGTTAAGCAACCTGTAGATTCCAGTTAAATTTCAATTCAGTTTTATTGAATTTTTGTGCCAATGTCGCATCAGCTAGGACGGAATTGCCCATTGCATATCATGCACGAGTTGCAGGTGAAACACATCGTACTGAACCAACGGGCGCTGAATGATTTGTGAGACGGGGTCGGGAATTGGTTTGTTGCCTGGCATGGATGCTGGTGATGATGGCGATGTTTGTGTAGGTTGTGACACCGAAGTTGGTTTGTTGACTGCTTTCGTTTGCTGTTTACCAGGTATCACCACTTGCAATGCAGACATAGCAGTATTTGTGACGTACTTGACGATTGTACGAATTTTCGACGGTTGTGGTTGTTGTTGTTTTTGTTTTTCAGCTAGCTGTTTTGCGAGCAATACGTTGTCGAGGAGTGCGACGTTCGCTCGCACCTGTTTCTCGCGAGCTTCTGCCATCGCAGCTATTCGCTGTTTCTCGAGTTTGTTGACGTCGTTCTGGAATGATAGTCGCAACTGCTCTCCCTCTCGCTGAGTTTGCTGATTTGCAGCGTCTCGTTGTGTGTACAAACGCTGAATGTCCAACAGCGTACGACGTACTTCTTCTTGTATTGAACCCGCTTGTGCTTTCTCCAGCGCAGTCAACGAACCTAGATCCACGGGCAGTTTTGCGTATGCTTGGGTTGTAGGTGCCCACGAACGAAACAGTTTCGTGTACGATTTGTCGTCGTCTTCTCCGATATTTAATCGTTGGTCAATTCTCGTTAGGAGAGGGATGATCTGATTTGTGTATATCTTTTGCACCCGTGTTGTATCTGTGTGATGTACCACCCAGTCCTCCTTCTTGTCGCGTTCGCTGGGGTCAGCAAAGATGTTTGGTCGTAGTAGATTCTCCACTGAGGCGATATGAGTCTGCAGACTTTCCAGCTCATCTCCAGTCCACCCTTTGCGTTGCGTTATTGCATCCGCACTGTTAAACCACGATACCAGCGATCGGAACATGGACGTGAGTTCGGTGGCAGTTTTGATGTTATTCTGCACCACGACCAGATACTTCTGTCTGTTTAATTCGTAGCTTGCAATGATCATGTTCTTACGCTCGCGTTCAGCGGTCTCGTTTAGAGCAGGTGATGATGTTGACGCTGTTGATGACGCCGACGACGATGACGATGACGATGATGATGATGATGATGATGATGATGATGATGATGATGCCTCGTCATCGTCGTCGGTAGTCGGGTTATGCTCCAACTGGTCTGACGAATATCGAGACGCTAGTTCGAACCCCATCAGCTGCGCTCGCTGCCACTTGATTTCGTCGTCGGTAGCAGTGCGGTCGTTCTCGATGTCCAATAAGCGATCTACGAGAAAGTTTTTGAGTAGAAACTCTATCTGAGCTTCACGTCGCCCCGAAACATCATCTGAGTGAGTCTTGTACAGCACTTCATACATGTGCAAGTGCTTCATCTCTTCTTGTTTAGGTCGTCTGTCCTCACCAAACAACACCATGCTCAAATCAAAGGGTATTCTGTTGTTGTTGGAGAGTGAATGAGGGTAGAGATCTGCTATCTTCTCCGCCACGCGATGCAACATGAGTGTGTTCACCTCGCGGTTGATGATGACCGTGGGTGCTGTGGACAAAAAGAGAGCCTTGCGCAACCGTTTGATCTCTTCGTCTTTTTGCTGCAGTTTTTCTTGAGGAGACAACACACCCAGTGCACCCTTGAAGATATCAACCGTCGTCTTTTTTTTCGTAAACTTATTCGCTTCCACACACATGCGAACCAGATCAGATGGTTTGGCACGGGCGGCAAACTGTGCCATCTCCTCTTGTGTATCAGGGAACGTGATCAGATCGATCGCATCACTGTGTTCGGCACAGAGCTGTTGATGAACAGGCTGTGATGTAATTTGTGAACGTTCTTTTTGTATTTTCCGGAACACTGCAGCCACGTCATCTCCATCCGCTTTCTTGTTGTTGAATTTCTGTGCGAAACCCATCGATTCGATGGCTGTCATAGCTGACGAAACAGTCATCTCCACCTCGTCTGGCGTCTTGCGTGCATACGGATTCACACAAAACAAGAAAGCCACTCGAGTGTTGCGATCACACCGCAACAACGCTTTGAGGTGAGCGAGCAGGGGGTCTTTGAATGCATCTCTGACCCCGGTCGGGTGTTCGTACTTGCGTTCCATGTGTTCTGTGAGTTCTTTCAGCGACTGCATGATGCCCACCTGTTCTTGTTTCGTGTCCTCGTCCGCGTACTGTCTATCCAACACTGCTACTTCATCTGCACTCGCACCAGCTCTTTGCGCCTCTCCAGATTTGATCTCGAAGCCAGCCAGATCGACCACGGTGAGCACCTGGGGTGTTGTTTCCGCGTTTGCATCACGAAACAGATTGATGTGGATGATGGTGTGTGAGCGAGAGGAGCCATCTTCGTTGTGTATCGTGCTCTTTCCGACCACATATTTGTTGATGGCCGCAAGCACATATGCGATGTCTGCCGGTGAAGAGATCCGTCGTTGCATCAATTGAGGCATTTTGTTGCTTTTGCTCTTGGTGTTGGTGATAGTGGTGGATTTGCTCGCCTTAGTTTTGCTCTTGGTTGTGGTGCTGGGTTTGGCAGTATTGCTGTATGCCCAGTACTCGCTGATTTCATTCTTGTTAATCAGACCATCGTACTTGCTATCAGCCACTGCATCGCCTTGTGCGCGAGCTGCTACATGTAGAACATCCCTGCCCACCTTGGGGTTGTATTTGTGATGGAATGCTTGTGCGACTGGAATGGCTTCGAACGAGCGTGGTTTGATCTCGAACACCGACATCGTCGTAGCCTTGAAGTTGCTGTTGCCGCTGTTGAAGTTGTCGAGAAAGTGCAGAGCAAAGCGCACAAACATACCAGCGTCGATCGAGCGGAGTGCCCGTTCGGCATCAGCGCTACTCGCCTCTCTCACCTCTTTCGGCCCAACCAATGAGTAGGTTTTGCCAGCTCCAGATTGTCCGAATGCGATCAAGCCACAGTGACGACCGGGGAAATCCTCCAGTGTGTCGATGATGAACTTCATCTTCGAAAACAGTTGTTCTTGTGTGCCACTCGTCACGCTCTCCCACGTGGTTGTGTAATCTTTTGCATACTTAGCTTTGGCGGCCATGGCAGCCGACGGCTTGACGGTGAGCGTTTGACCATCTTCGCTGTCGTCTGAGTGACCCATGAACACCTGTTGACGCCCACATGAACCATCTGCACTAAATGGACGGAGTCGTGCAATCACCTGTACGCCACCGATCGCCACGTCGAACAGCGACAACAATCGTTCGCGCGCCTGCAACACGATGGTTTGTGCATCGCGCAATTGTTTCTCCAACACCTCTAGCTTGTTTTTCTCTTTTTCGTTAGACACTCCGAATGCTAGATTATAAGCCCGTTGAGCACTCCGTTCGACTCGCAGTGCTGATTGACCCATGTAGCCCGCTTGCATATCTGCGTGTATAGACGATTGCACATTCTGAAAAGCGGTCTGATAATCGGACGCCAGAGTGTGTTTGTTGTCAAATCCTGCTTGCACAACCCCGAGCAAGCGGTCGATGTATGGCTGTAGCAACCGGCTGTCTGCGCCTTCGAACAGTTCGGCGTTTCTTTTATCTTGCGCAGCTTGAACATCTTCGGCATTCGATGGTGATGATGCTGATGCTGGTGACGACGAAGAAGAAGAAGAAGACGACGACGACGACGACGAGCTCGACATCCTTGACTGTTTGGGTATGACAAATGGTATATACTGTCAGGCACGCTCACACATAGAAGCAAATAACACAGACGTTTTAAATTGAATTGTAAAAAATCAAACGTATTGAGTGAACGAGTCTACGAGGCCGCGTGCAAACAGCATGCCGCTGTGTGGCACACGCAGTCGCTGCAACAAACGCGGCTTAGAGTGGTCGCCACTCAAGTGCTCCACCAATGCTGTACACCTTTCCAGTGTGAATTTTGCAGCAGCAGCAACATCGCGCATCACATCAGCATTCTTCTCCGTCGCAGAATTGTGGCGCTGATCCACCAGCCGCTGTATCGACTCCTGTATACGTTTCAGTGCGGTGCGAATATGCACCTTTTCAATATCTTGTTTGTCGCCAATCCACACCTCCCTGTTCTCGTTCATCACGTCTTGCAACTCGAGCAATTTCGCAATGTTTTCGTCTGCTTCCTGTTGAGCGTGCACGTGAGCAGGCGTGAGTGAAGCCGTTGAAGATGCACGTTGCACAATGGCTGACCCTCCATTCTCTTCCGTGTCGGGTGCATTGTCATACTTGAACGATGGGTGTCTTTCGAGCAAACATACACCGTACAGCCAGTCAATGAAGTTCAGGGATGATGAATCCGTCTTGTTGTCGATATGTGCCTGCACGAGGGCAAGTTTGTCCCGCAGGTGAAATTCGCCTGCTCTCTGTGTTTTTCTGCTCGCGCTCTCCGAGTCTTCGTTTATCAATTGTCGATAGCGATCTAGTCGGTGTTGCAGCAAGAGGAACAATGCTTCTCCGATCCACCGAAGTGCATGTTGGGTTGCAGATGCGTGTTCAAAGTTGCTGAGCAACGACTGTGCATGCTCCGCTGATGGCTTATCACCAGGCTTCCCAAGCCTGAGTTTTATCCCACGCAGCTGTTGGTAGACATTGTCGATTTGCGCCTGTTCGGACGATGTCATTTCCGTCCGATACACACTCGATGCGAGTACATCCTCGTACTTGTTGAGACGGTCGATAATAAATTGATCCAATCGTTTCGATGAAGCTGACGAAGAGGATGCTGAAGATGCAGATGCAGATGGTGATGGTGATGATGATGATGATGATGATGATGATGATGATGATGACGACGACGACGACGACGACGACGACGACGAAACGCCACGAGATGGTGGCAGACCGAGTGACGACACGGTGGCTGAAGGACCACCAGGTGGCGCCAGTCTCTGCTGTCGTGCTTTAGAGCGTGCCAGATTGTCGCGGTCGATTGTGTGTTGTAGCTCCAGCTCAATCGCACGCTGTTTCCCTGTTAATCTTTCCATTTCTCTCATGTACAAAACGTCGTCTCCTTTGAAGTTATCATGATCGAGATTCTCTATCCGCGATCTGACTTTCTGGTGCTCAGCCATCAGCTCCGAGTACGTCATCTGCTCATAACGCTTGCGAGTACTCGCAGCCGTTGCAATCGCAGGTGCGACTTTCTTGCTCATTTTTTGTTCGTTTCGTTTGACGCTATGCAGCGGAGATAGGTTTGTTGCATTATATAGCACGTCGTTGATATTTCTGCAGCCGTATTTACATCGGTTGCAGCCACGTCTGAGCCGGTTCATTGAACACAACACTACACTACACACACACAACACACATTCGCTTGCCTGTTCACTCACTCGCTTGCATCACGCGATGTACGACCTGCTCGACTGTTACTGTATCGCATGCGTGTGTGTTGGACTGCTGATCGTAAGGCTTGCGTGGCAGCACGGCTGGTAAGAATAGCATTATACTACACGTGCGAATCGACGTGCAAACGCTTAACAGAATGTGCTGTTGTGTGTTTTATCAGATGTGGTCATCTTGGAGGAAGCCGCTTTCATGGATAAGGCGTAAGTACACCGTCTGTATTAGCGTTACAAACTCTTTTGTTTTAACTACTTGTCGTGATTGACTGTCTGCAGAGTGTTTTACGCGGTGTGTGTACCTCTGCTGGGAGTTAATCACACTGCCCTACTGGCAATCAGCACGCCAGATGATGAAGTAACACATCTCCATCTTGTGCCACCTGTCCGGTTTCGCTGGATGTGGCGCATGACCGACCACTGTCTGTTTGAATCTGCTGTTAGTTCAACTTCTATTCGGAGCTATTCGATCTCAAACGCGAAGATGGTCTCAGCTTATTCTTTCTCATACAAATTGGCCTCGCTTGCCCAACTTGTCTGGCCGAAGGATTACAATGCACTCATAAGTTAGATAGGCTCCCCCACTGGTACATTCACATCATGACATCAAATGCAAAATTCTGTACAAACACTCACTGTTATTTCTCTTGCTGTATGCTTCTAGGAAAACCATCGAGCGACAGGCGCTGGTCAACACTATTCTCGCGAGCGTACCAGGTACAACAACGTCAACAATTTTACTCTACCCAATCGATCCACTCAAGCATGTGTTTTGTTTGTGTGCAGACATGGCTGATCGCGAGACAAGAGGTGTGGTTAAATCCTCTCGTCGTGATCTATTCGAGAAGGCGTGGATCCAGGCACTGGCCGATCGCGACCCGTACGTGTTCGTGTACAAGCCGAATGTGGTGTATCTGGCGATCGACCCTGCTGGTGGTGGCTCAATGTCCGACTTCGCGGTGTGCTCACTGGCGTACGAGAATACACATCATGTGGTAATTGTTTATTTTATTTTTTATATCTTTGTGTATGCAGAACAAATGATCATCACCACCATCTGGGGCTTGCGTGTGGGCACATCGGGTCTTGTGAACTGCTCGCCGTTGGGGGTGCGCCCATGCAGCAAATGCAACTCCTGACGGTGCAGAATGCGACGAAATTGTACAGCCACTTTAGGGGCGCGAAAACGTCTGTCCTCTCTCACCACGATCAGAGTGTAGGCTTTGGGACAGAACAGCAACCAACAGAACAGCGTGTACAGCATAATCAGATGTACACACGCCTCCAGTGCCTGGTCTGTGGCGTGCACGAGATCTTCTTCTACCTCGTCGGAGAACAGACGACGACACATTTTCAGTAATGCCACCGTTGCGGGGCGGCTGACTTCAGTGTTTCCTTTGATGGCATCATTCAGCGTGCAGAACCAGTCTCGCTCGCTCACGATCTCGTCCTTACCTCCTCCTCCTCCTGAGACTATCAGCTCATTCTTACTCATTTTTTTGTGTTGTGTTGTGTGTGTGTTGGTGGTTGGTTGTTGTTCTTACGACGTGCGTGACGATGTAGATATTGGGTCTTGACTCAACCAATCGACACCAACACAACAAGATCGTGGAGATGATCGAGTCACACATCGAGAAGATTCGCAAGAGCAAGCTGTACGGAGGTGCCTACATCTTCGTGTTCATTGAGGCCAATTACGGTCAAGATCAATCACATCACTCATTCTCAATTTGGTTTTGTGTATGTGTGTGTGTTCAATCATTCAACGAATGTTCGTTTTGTGCTGTGTTCTGGCTGTGTTGAATGTAGGCGGGTAAGAACAAGAGGAAAAAAATATGCATGGGCCAGGAATCGAACCTGAGACCAGTGGGGTGTGTTATTGTCATTGTTGAAGGAGGGAGAGATGTCTAGTGTAGAGGTTATTGCTGTAACCACTGGCCTACCATACCCACACGCATTCTTTGTTGTGTGTGTTTGTGCGTGTATAGATGGTGGGCGTCGGATGTCGTGCGTCGCGTTGTGGAGCAGCGCAAATTCGCCCCAATCGAGGCATGTTCGTATGACGAAACAGACGGTGATCGTATAGGCATATGGATGAGTGATGAATTGAAAAGATGTTTGGCTGGTGACATGGCTACATCACTATCGTGTGGTCAGTTGTGCTTCGCGCAAGAGTTCATCAGCGCACGCAAGCCCGAGGCAATACAAAAAGAGTTGATGGAACAGTTCAAAGTGTATCGTGAAGAGATCATCGCTCCTGCAGAGGTCTCAGTAGGCGAATACCGCAAGAAAGTAACGGGCAAGGCACCTGGACGCAAAGACGATTTGTGCGTAGCGAGTCAAATAGCACTTTACTTCGCTGCGAAAAAGCGATTAGAGCCAGCATTCAGAAGCATGGCGGAGGCCAATTCATGGCGATATTAAATTAAAATCCAAACTATTGGTTGTTCACTACATCCATGAACGCTTTGTTTTGCATGAGATCGCGCGCTAGTTCGCATATCTTTTCTTCTTCGTTGGGTTGCAACATCTGATCCATAAATCCGTTCGTCGGATGACTCTTAAAGAGGTGCACAGAGGACGTACCCCAAGACTCAGCTGGGTACTCGCCAGCTGCATCGGGGTGGAGTGCAACTTGCGTTGTGGATGGCACACTCTTGTAAAAATACCCCATTGCCGCTAACACCGCGGTCTCTTGTGCGGTTCTTGAATGCGCCATAGATTTGCTAGAGCTAGAGCTAGAGCTATTGGTAGAAGAGTTAGTGGTAGAAGAGTTAGTGGTAGAAGAGTTAGTGGTAGAAGAGTTAGTGGTAGAGTTAGAGTTAGAGTTAGAGTTAGAGTTAGATTTAGAGGCAGAGATACCATATGTCAACTTGCCTTCATCTGACGCCAACCAACGATTAATTTCAGCAATGGATTTCAGTTGCGAAATTTTACTCTTGTTGTTCTTACCGGAGACAGATGTAGAAGACTTTTGACTCAGTGTGGATCGCACAAATTCCATCATGACGATTGTACGTTTCAGCACCTCTGCACCTAGATCAGTCACTACTATGTTGGCATCTTGAGGAGGAGCATCCAGGATGTTGAAATCAACACCTTCTTTGTGTAGTTGCTTCATCGATAAGAATACACAGTGACTCTTGAATTGTTGGATTTGTGTGTATACGCCGATGATGTCCGTTTTACCCATCCACGAATCCAGCTTCTCGTTGATTCGATCACTAAACTCGCTCAACAAAACCGGACTCACCTTGGATCGATTGCGCCAGATGTGATCACACCAGTATTTGTGTGTGTACCAGATGTAGATTTCCTCCCCTTGCTTGATATCACGGGTTGCTAAAATCGAGACAGGTGTGTGACCCAATGCCATCTCGGCGTAGCTGTAGGCGGCATTCGAGTTCGTGTTACCAGCATACTTCTCGAGCATCGTCAATGCAACATCAATGCGTTCACGACTTGTAGCAGCTTTGTCGTAATCACGAACCAGCTGTGGATCGAAAGTCGCTGCGTCGTTGATGATCTGGCCCACCATTTTCGCAGACTTAGGGACGATATAACCCACGAGACTGCGGTGCTCTCCGGACGCAGGGTCGATGAGACTCAGAGCATACTCGTGTTCTTGGTGTGTGCACTCGTCGGGCTTCTTGACATAGCCATCGTAGTAGCAGATGATTTCACCCTTGGCGATGGCTTGAGTAGCGAACACACCGCGACCAGCACCTGCGATGAGACTTGTTTTGACCTCGACTTTGCAGGTAGTAGAGGAAGAGGAAGAGGAAGAGGATGAGGATGAGGACGACATGATGCGAGTTGAATAGATGGATGTTTGAGAAATGATCGATCGATTGACAAACTACAATATACACATACGCACACAGTTCACTATGTGCGCCGCGAATGTGTTTGGTTCAGGTCTTGACTCGGTTCGACTTTTCTTTGGCGTCGTAAACCAAAGACCTGACCAAGCCTCGAAAAGTGGATTCAGGTCTTGACCTGTCGGTCCTGAGTGGAGTAAGTGCCCCGAAATGTGTTGTTGGACCCTAACATTTTTCAAAAAAAGTTGATCACTCGACTCAGACCAAAAAGTCAATTCAGGTCTTGACCTGAACAAATTTTTCAAAGTGTCCAAGCCTTGACCTGACCAAAAATTTTTTATCAGGTCATGACCTAACTCGAGTTTTTCAGGCCACTCAGACGAACAATTTTTTTTGCAAACTTGAGGGGGTCCAACAACACATTTCGGGGCGCTTACGCCACTCAGTGCCGACAGGTCAAGACTTGAATCGACTTTTCTGGGCTGGTCAAGTCGCCCCCGGACCCGAGTCTGTCCGTGGCCTACAAGTCTTGACCTGTCGACCCTTTGTGGAGTAAGCGCCCCGAAATGTGTTGTTGGACCCCCTCAAGTTTGGCAAAAAAACGACCACGTGCGTAGGTCAAAAAAGTCGATTTAGGTCAAGACCTGAGCAAAATTTCAACAGTGTCCAAGTGTTGACCTGACCAAAAATTTTGATCAAGTCTTGAGCTGAATCGACTTTTTGAGGTCGCTCGCACGAACATTTTTTTTACAAAATGGTAGTGTCCAACAACACATTTCGGGGCGCTTACTCGGTCAAGGGGCGACAAGTCAAGACCTGTCATCACTTAGTCTCTCACTTTTTTTTGTTGTATCGCGAGAGCCTAGCTTCCTTACATCAAGATGTCCACATGGCAAGCTGCTCGACTCGACGCACTGAAAGCCGTGATCAACCCCGATCACAGTGCTAACATAGCGGTCGTGCTCTCGTCTCACATTTATCATCACTCTACTCCTTCTTCGTCTTCGTCTTCATCCTCGTCAAGCCATCCAGTGGTGGAGACTGTCGACAATGCTGTGGTGACAGTAGCACGCTCAGAGTTGAGTGAGTACGACACAGACATCGTGTTTGTGTTCGTCGAAGAGCATGCGCCATTCAAGAAGCCGGTGTTGGAGTTGTGGGGTTCGATTCGGATGACCGAGCTGCGTCAATTAATATCGGATTCTCAATCTGCTCATATGACACAGCTGCATGTGCAACTCGTCACGATCGACGACAAAAGCATTTCATTCAGTCGATCATTTCTCAAGTCTGGATATTTGCCCACACTTACCCCAGCGGGCACACTCAAGGGCAAAGACGCCAGTAAGCAGCAGATCTTTGCACTGAATCACCTGCCGATACTCACTGCACTACACCCTTCGTTCACTTTCTATCACACGATTCAGATGCCATGTGTAGCTGTGCGAAACGATGATGGTGGTGATAGTGATGATGACGACATCAACTGCGAAGAGCGACTCGCTCCACCTCGTGTGTCGAAGCAACAAACAAAGGCCGAGTGTTCATTGGCACACGCACAAGAGTGTCTGCATCGTCGACTGGAACTACTCGCACTCGTGTTTCAGACCCAAGGTAAAGAAGAGAATCGTAATCTGCACGGCATGACACGGATGGTGGCTGAGGCACAGCTGCACAGCGAGCAAGATGTGTTTGATGACGCACTGGGCTACATGCTGTTGCTCAAGGCAATTTTACTGCACACTCAAAGGGATGATCGTCGTCATCCTCTGCGTGGTGCATGGATTCGACTGGAGTCGATGCTCACTCAACATCGATTGCGACACACGCCCAAATACGCATACACATCGTCGCTGCTGTTGCAATTGGTGCCTGGTTGCTCACTCGTATCATTACAACAACTGAAAGAATCAAATGAACGATTGTATCACAAACTCACAACATGGGCTCCACTCTGTTCCCACTTCTACCGCTTATCACTAGAGCAAGGTGGGGTGCTGCTCACTCGACGTGCATGTGTGGCTCACGCTGGTGAGTTATACGCAACGCATCATGCGATGCAGCTCCTGTTGAGAGAGAGACTGGTGGCTCTACACACTCACAAGTACAGTGAGTGCAGTCGGTTGTATCTGAATGGTCCCACGAGTGCCGACGCGGCATTGCTACCAACCTATGCTCGTGCAGTGAAGCGGTTTCGAACCCAGTTCGATTCGATCATCTACGGTGCACCCAACAACAACAACACACACACAAGACAGCAACACGAATTCGTGTCATTCGATCGACTCACTGTAGCTGCACCTGCGTGCATTCAGGCCATGATGATCAAGATGAACTGGGTGGGTACTTCATCATCATCATCATCATCATCATCATCATCATCATCATCATCATCATCATCGTCGTCGTCGTCGTCTTCCTCGTCGTTGTCGGCCACCAATACAACACCGACACATCTCAAGTATGCAGAGCGACGCATTTTCGTGCAGTTCTTAGTGTTCATGGGGTGGTCGGATGATCGCATACTGGGCTACTTTCGACCCAAGCTGCGAACTGTGTACTCGAATGTCGAGCAGGCTGAAAAGGAGATTCGAGCCGTCATCAAGTGGGTGCACGAGAAAGGCGATAATCACGCAGCTACGTGTGCACATCTGATGCAGAACCAACTGTGTCCGTATGCAACACATTGCAGTGGTGATCTGGCGCGAGCACACGACGCATGCAACAACAAACTCAAAGTAGAGAATGAGCAACAACAACAACAACAACAACAAGAGAGTCACACCACACTGGCGCATCGCACACCTGTTCAATTCACTAGGGTGAAGATGAAACAGTTGTCTCAACCAAAGACGACAACAACAACAGTCAAGCAGTCAACACGACAACACCAGCCTATGCATATTGAGATGGAAGAGGTTGATTTATGTAAGTGAATGTGAAGTAAAAAAACAAACACATCTAGTGACAGTTCTAAACGCACGACCTTAGATGCGCTGCGTGCGTGAGCGAATGCCCGTTTTTGTCTTTTGATGTTGTGGTGTATTATTATAATTATTATTATAATAGTTGGAGCTGTCGTGATCATACTCACTGTACGTCAGTGGTCGCTGAGATTGATACGCCACTGGGTGGTTCGTGCGTCCAGACCTCGCACCAGTCCCAGTACCAGTCGCGCTGTATCGACCCACAGTGTAGTCAGAGGAGTACCCGTGTGTTGCGATGGGGTTGTATGAACGGAGTGTGGATGCAGCGGAGGCAATTGGTTTCGTTGCAGCAACAGTAGCAGAAGTCACCTTCTTGTCTGCTTTTACTTTGAGCTGTTGTAGCTTCTTACTGAGCGAGACCATCTTTTGCTTAATCTCTTCATACATTCCATCCGTGACCTCTACATCGTCATCGTCGTCGTCATTGTCGTTGCCATCGTTGTTGCCGTTGCCACCGCCACCACCCCCGTCGAATTCATCATCATCGTCGTCTGTTTTATGCTGTTTACGGCGACTCTGTGAGCGCGAAGGTGATGTGTTCATACGCCTTGCAGTACCTCGCGATGAGGATGAAGATGAAGACGATGATGACGATGACGAGGAGGATGGTCGCGCCGGTGCACGAGAAGAAGTTGAAGATGCAGATGAAGACGGCTGAGTATACGTAGTGGTTGTGGTAGCATGTGCAGTGGTGCTTGTTCTGTAATCGTCGTCATCCCCATCATCATATCCGTTGCTGTTACTTTCACTGCGTCTATTTGCATTTGCATTTGCATTTGCGTTCATGTTCGTGTTCATATTCATATTCATATTTGCATTGCTGTTGTTGTTGCTGCTGCTCGACGAAGGAGTGTTCGTGGGTGTGGTTGTAGTCAGCACGGGGATTGTGTTCGTGGCGTTGGAGATAGACACGCGGGCGTTGCGACACACATCAGCGAGAGTGGATGACTGACGAGCTGAACGTTCTGGTCTCTGTGTGAATGCTGTTGTGGATGAGCGGATGCCATAATTCCGCAACTCCGAGTTACACGGGAGCAGGTGGTTGAGTGTGGAGATGTGCAGATGTTTGTAGAAGTCGCGGTTCAGTGACACATGCATCACAGGCATGACAGCAGCGGAAATACTGCTACCAGTCATACCCACTGCACGCGCTTGTTGGTTTGACCCATACATCACGGCGTGTGTGTTATCTTCGTTGATAGCACTCGATGAGATGGACGATTCGCGCATACCGGCGAGGTTGTCACATACCGGTTCACTAGCTAACAGCGTCATGGGCTGCGCTACTCTCCCGCGCAGAAATGAGAGACCGCTGCTCGGCGATGACGAAGAAGATGAGGAGGACGACGATGAAGAAGACGACATTTCTTTTCTTTGGTATTCAGGCAATGAGGCTGATGCTAGAATGTGTGTGTGGTCGCTATTGTCTGGCATCGATTGCGCTTCATTTAATACCCAGCGATATTACTTTTCGCGCCAGCGTTTACATTGGTTTCGACAAGTCAGCGAGCGAATGCAAACGCCTTCGCGCTTGTGTCGCATGTATTCTGCAATCAATCACTTGATGCATGTTTCACACTTCATTTTCCAATAGACACACATTCTCTCTGCATGTCTGTCTGTTTGTCTGTCTCGCCCCATCGCAATTTAACCAGTTCAAGCCAAGACCTGCACTGTTGTATGAGACGAGTCAGGTCAACACCTGGTTGAAAATTTTATATATAAACGTCAAGTCATGACCTGAACATGCTCTGTATGTGAATGATATGCCTGTTTTGTACAGTATACCACTCTCAATCGTTCGTTCTTACAATTCGTTCATTCATTCATTCATTTCTGTCTTTCAAAGATGTCTTTCTCTTCTTCTTCATCGTCATCGTCGTCATCAACACGAAAGCCACTCACTCCTATTACTCCAGCTGACAAGACACGTGCGGTCAACCCAGTTGCCACTCCTGCAGCGCCTGCTCGTGTGAATGGTAGTCGATCATTGTTGTCGACGATCGCGGTAGTGAATAGTGCTGGTTGCATCACTGGTGTGAATGGGATGAAGGCTGTGTTAGTGACATCAACACCTCAATCGGAGCAGAAATCAAAAACTGAAACAGACAAGGAGACTAAGGGTGGTGACAATGTTGTTGTGAGTGGGGCAATGGATGTCCCGACCACCGAGTCTACTGTGAAACGGTGGATGACTAGTTCTCGTGTCAGTGTAGGTGTGGAGGCTGGTGGTGATGATGATAATGATGATGGTGACGACAGTGTCGATGGTGGCCTAGTGGACCCACCCAAAGTGAAGCGTGTTGAGGCATCTGATATTCTGTCTCAAGATCCACACGAATTGGTGCAAGCAGAGCTGGCAGAGATGGCAAATAATAATAATAATAATAATAATACTAGTAATAATAATAATAACAACAACGGTAAGAAGGAAAAGGAAAAGGAAAATGAAGACGAAGTAACTAGTAGTGGTGGTACTGCTGCAGCTGTGAACACTAAGAGGAAACTGGAGGAGGAGATGGACGAGGCTGTGGGATATGTGGATGAACAGAGTAGTTCGTCATCGTCATCATCGTCATCATCGTCGTCTTCATCATCATCATCGTCATCATCGTCGTCAAGTGCGAACGGATCACCCAAACGAGTCAAGACTGACAACAAGTCGTCTAGATCCGTCTGGGATTCCGATGTGAATGGATGGGATGAAGAAACAAAGTGTAACCACTGCAATCGCTGGAATCGCACGAGCTGCATGGTTCCGTGTTGTGGTAATGGGTCGTTCTGTCTGGCTAAGAATAACCGATGTATTCATAAGCTGTGTCGCAAGTGTGTGACTGAACTGTCGGTGAATGAGAATAATTATGAACACAAGCGTGCATACATCTTCTGTAACGTAAGTAAGCAGCAACTTGCATTGTGTAAGTGCCCTTCCGGTCTGTGCAACCCCGTCTACTTTGCACTGTGTGAGGACTGTCTGGAGGCGTCTGGTGCAGACATTCCAGGCCGACCAGCCGATGCAAAACCCGACTTGCATCTATTCTGTCACTGTTTTTCAATCAGTCTAAGTGGGTATCTCATGATGTCAGTGTGGGATCCGGCACAACCGAACGAGAAGAAGCAGAAGGGTGGTAGTGGCACATCGGTGTACATCTGCTGTGAGGCGAGCAAGCGCAATGTCAAGCAGGATACGACTGTGTCGGATGACGACAGTATGTCAGAGGGTTCAAGCGGTGATGATGATGATGATGATGACGGTGACGAGAACGACAACAATGAAGACAAGGAAAATATCCCCCCTTACACTCAAACTGCATGTTCCTCTTCTTCTTCGTCTTCTTCGTCTTCCTCTTCTTCGTCTTCTGTGGTCAACGCAGCTGAAGAAGAAGAAGAAGCAAAAGACGAAGACGAAGATGACGACAAGCGAGTGAAAGAGGAGGTCGATCGTCTCGAGATGGTGATGACGAACGATGAAAGCGTAGATCCCTCCATCACAGCTGCAACCGATGCAAAAGCAAACAAATAAGCTAATTCACTATCACTCACTCACTCACTCACTCCACAACTCACTTAGTCAGTCCCCATACACTCACTATCGCGCTCCATTCAGCGCAGTACGCTTCGTTTTTCCTTGTTGTAGATTTCGTTTTGTTTTTTTTTCAAATAAAGTTAGCATTTTATCTCACTAATGTACGTTCTAAAACAATATCGCTTATAATCTAGCGCCGCGAACAGCGCATGAGTTTTGAGTGAGCGAGCTGTCGTTTCCAAATGTGTTTGTTGCGATCGTTGCGAGCTTGCTTGCGCTGTTTGTGCAAATATACGATCTGTGCAATGACTTCGTCTGGTGTGAGCGGCTCACCTTTAGCTTGTTCGCGCAAGTTGAGCTCAGCAGCCAGACCGCGGTAGTGGTGGTGAGTGCACAGATATATGTTTTCGCCGTAGTAGTACTTGCCGTCTGCGTTTTTCAGCTCGGTGCCACACATGACACAGCGTGACACGGTGGTTTCGAGATCTTGCAGTCGCTGCCACTCGGCTGCCTCTGAGCAGCCCATCTTGCGAGTGCACACCGCACAAGCAGGACCGTGCTCTGTGTGTGCACAGTGCAACACGTCCAGCACCATGGGCATACCACAGTCCGGCTGAGGACACAGCATGTACTGCTTGCGGTTGTACTGTAGTAGGACGCCGAATAGTGAAAGACGCTGTAGCGAGCACTTTTGACACGACCCGATGTGGTTGTCGTAGTTGCGATAACAGTAAATCTTGTCTGTTTCGTAGTCCACGACTACGTCTCGATGCCCGTGTTCGTAGACTTTGTTCCATGTACTGTCCATTTCACTGACCATGGAATAGATGTTGCCACACACCACACACCACACAAACTCACTGCTGTCGTACAACCCACATCCTTGCGCGATCAACTCGTCGTTGAGGTCTTTTTGAGTCGATGCGAATTGACCAGCTAGCATGTGTGCAGGCAGACGAGTCACCAGCGTCACACGCGTGAACAATCGAATCAAATCGACTGTCACTTGCAGCACGTCATACAACAGCGGTTGCATTTTGTGGATGACGCGCATCTGCACAGGCAGTCCCACGTCGTTGATGCAGCCCATGCGGTACTCCTGCAGCACCAGATACAGTCGCCGCACAGCATCCAGTCGAATGTCGGCTCCGGGTAGTAGCGGGAACAGATGCACCAGCTGTAGCAGTGCATCGTTGCGTGTAGGACCAATGATGTGCACCCAGCGACGCAGCTGCTGCAGTTTCGCAGCGCCAATCATCTGCTCAGCTTCGTTGAGAATCGTGTTTTTCCACAGCGCCACCACGTTCTTGTTCTGTTTCTCCTGCTCGAGCATGTAAGCCAGTCCCGAACTCAGTGCTGCGTTGCGCGACTGACGCGCGTTCGACTGGTATGATAGCGGGGTGAGATCATTGGCGAAGATGTCCAGCGCCGACAACTCCGCCTCGATCATGCGGTACTCCTGCTCGTCGTCGTTGCGCTGCTTCACCGACCGACTCAACGACGACACCGGAATCACCTGCTTCTTGAGTGCCTGTGTCGAGTCCCGCAGCGAAGTGAGCTTCGATAACATATCGGTGCATGTTTTGGGCATGCGATAACAGATAGACAACAGTGTGTTGTGGAAGGGTAGCAGTGTGGCGGACATGGTTCGACACAGCTGCTTGATGCCCACCTTCATGTCTAACAAGACCGCCATGCGATGCCGAATCACTACACACGCCTTCTCCACAATCGTGTACCAATGCTGCACCGGTAATAACGAGGCCAGATGTCTCTCCAGAGCAGGACAGTCGTGCATCTGAAAACAGATGTGATCCCGCAGACAGAACTCGACTAGATACGGACACCGCAGCACCAGCGACAGGAACCATTTGTGTGCTGCGACACCTTGCTTGCGATCCAGCAACGCGGCGTACAACTTGCGTCGAATCCGACAGTTGGGGCGCGACGAAGCTGTGCTGTGCTTGTAGTTGCCCAGCAGAGATGTGAGCACCAACAACTTGAGTGTTTCTGCTGTTTTCGGCGAACGCTGAAACTGCTCCAACGCCACACCTCCAAATTTGCGCGTGTTGCACCGCTCCGGCACGCATTTGCTCAGCAGATACACCAGCTTGCTCTTCTGGTTCATGGGCGTACAGAACGACATGCGCATCACTTTGTTGTGGAGAGCCGGCAGATGCCACACCGACATGGGTCCACGATCCCAGTCCAGCGATGACCATCGTTGTGTGGCACCGGATAGTGCATTCGGGAGACGTCGTGCAGCATCCACGATGAGTGCACACATGAGTGAGAAATGAGGTGCGACGTGATCATCGACCATGGCAGCACGTGCGACCTGCATGTTGATTCGACGCACGTTGAAGGCGTCGATTGGGTGACTGTCCTCACTGGCTGTACAGTCTGCCAGTGAGTAACTGGTGTGTTGAACGGGGTTGATGAAGATGTAGCGGAGCAGAGACTGAGTTGGCACACAGTGTTGGATGCGCACAGTGCGAAGTGTGCTGTCCAGATAGTGTGACCGTCCTTCCAACCAGTCTCGGCTCCGCTTCAGAAATGTGACAGCTTCTGACCCCGGTCGATCTCCACCGGATCGATCGGGCGCCAGCGCATGTCGCTGATGTCCAGCTGTACGCGATTGTGAGCACCCAGCTTCAGTCGTGCCGTGCTGCTGTTCAGCTGCAGCACAGGGTCGATGAACACATCCGTCGCACCTGGGTCGGCAAACATAAACGAACCGAAAAACCCATTCTGGCAGTCTTTCGGGTTGAAGAACAGCTGGAGCACACGCACCGGACTGTCGCCATCCCGACCCAACACCACGTGCATGTCATCGGC
>Ga0265338_10002068_pt1 | contig 30992 bp, 24 predicted proteins | sample 42126metaG_FD_193579 | JGI IMG/M metagenome (GOLD analysis project Ga0265338, IMG submission 193579) | Rhizosphere microbial communities from Carex aquatilis grown in University of Washington, Seatle, WA, United States - 4-21-26 metaG | ecosystem: Host-associated > Plants > Roots > Rhizosphere...
GGGATCGTCCACCGCGGCGCCGGCCGGCGCATCCCCGAGCACCTCAAGCGCGTTCGTGCCGATCACCGAGCCGTTCGACCCGGGCCACCCGGCCCGCACCACGTCGGCCCCGGCCAGCTGCGCCAGCCAGCAGACCACCCTGGCCATCACGCAGTGCTACGAGGGCAAGACCGAGACGGCGGACGCGGCCATCGACGCGGCGCAGCAAGCCAGCTTCGCGACCGAGCAGGTCGCGCAGCAGATCGCCATGAACGCCGCCGGCCAGGCCTGGCTCGCCGCCCGGCCGGCGGTCTGCGCGAAGGCGTACAACACGGGCGGCACGATCGACCAGATCAACATCGCCAGCTGCCTGCTGGATGAGAGCACCGCGCGGCTCGACGCGGTCAAGGGCGTCACCCCGCCCGAGTCGGTGCTCAAGTCCACCGACAGCCCGGTGATGAGCGACATATCCTGGTACACCACGCCGGAAGGCTCGCGCATCGGGATGGTCGACACCCAGGGCGACACGAGCGGCGGCGGCGTCATCATCGCGTGGACGGTCATCGCCGGCGCGGGCGGTTTCGTAGTCAATCCCGCCCAGTTCTTCTACAGCGACGGCACGTTCAAGGACGCCGGGGTCGTCCAGGGGACCAACCCGAGCGGGCACCACGTGGCGCCGGGGACCGAGTACCAGTTCGGCTTCGACTACAGCCACCTGACGTCAGACCCGAACCAGGCCAAGGGCAACGGCGGCTACGTTTACGCGCCTGGCGCGCCGGTCGCCGTCTGGCGCTAGGTTACTCCCCGGCCGCGGCCAGCGCGGCGCGGCCCATCGCGCACAGCAGGTCGGCCATCGCCTCGGGCGGCAGCTCCGCCGCGCTGTGCGGGGTGGAGTTGAGCAGCCCGAACGTGGCGTGCACGGCGGTACGCAGGCTGGCCTGCGGCGCGCGCGGCGACAGCTCGCTCAGCACGGTGACCCACTCCTCCACGTACAGCCGCTGCAGGCGGCGGATCTGCCTGCGGGCCGGCTCCGGCACGTTGGCGAGCTCACGTTCCTGCACCGTGATCAGGTCCGGCTGGCTCAGCGCGAAGCTCACGTGCCAGCGCAGCAGCGCGTCGAGCGCGGCGGGGGCGTCCGGGGCGCCGGCCGCGCGGCGGCCGCCCTCGTCGAGCAGCCGCTGGCTGATGTCGAGCAGCATCTGCGACAGCACGGCCTCCTTGCCGGGGAAGTGCCGGTAGATCCCCGGACCGGACATGCCGACAGCCGACCCGATGTCGTCGATCGACACGCCGTGGAAGCCGCGCCGCGCGAACAGCCCGGCCGCCGCGGCGAGGATCTCCGCGCGCCGCAGCTTGCTGCTCGCCCGCATCGCGCCCCGGCGCCCGGAGGGGGCGAGAGCCGGGGCGGGCGCCCGGGAACCGCTGTCACGCATGTCTCTATGCTAGACCGTCTTGTTAGGATGCGTTAACATTAAGCGGGCAATAGAGCAGAGATCAGCGAGCGCTAGCTAACATCGAAAGGCAGCGGCAGCATGATTTCCGACGCGCCCGTGCTGCACAGCCGGGCGGACACAGGAGGCGAGCGCTTCGCCCGCAACCACGCGGCGAACGCGGCGCTCGCCGCCGAGCTGCGCAAGAAGCTGGCCGAGGTCAGCCGGGGCGGCCCGGAGTCGTCGCGCGAGCGGCACATCGCGCGCGGCAAGCTGCTGCCGCGCGACCGGGTGGACGCGCTGACCGACCCTGGCTCGCCGTTCCTCGAGCTCAGCCCGCTGGCCGCGGACGGACTTTACGACGGTGACGCGCCGGCCGCGGGCGTCATTACCGGCGTAGGCCGGGTGAGCGGCCGGGAATGCGTCATCGTCGCCAACGACGCGACCGTCAAGGGCGGCACCTACTACCCGGTGACGGTCAAGAAGCACCTGCGCGCCCAGGAGGTCGCGCTGCACAACCGCCTGCCGTGCATCTACCTCGTCGACTCGGGCGGCGCGTTCCTGCCCAGGCAGGACGAGGTATTTCCCGACGTCGCGCACTTCGGACGGATCTTCTACAACCAGGCGACCATGTCGGCCCGCGGCATACCGCAGATCGCCGCGGTGCTCGGCTCGTGCACCGCGGGCGGCGCGTACGTGCCCGCGATGAGCGACGAGAACGTGATCGTGCGGAACCAGGGCACCATCTTTCTCGGCGGCCCGCCGCTGGTGAAAGCGGCGACCGGCGAGGTCGTCAGCGCCGAGGAACTCGGCGGCGGCGAGCTGCATTCCCGGGTGTCCGGGGTGACGGACCACCTGGCCGAGGATGACGCCGACGCGCTGCGCATGGTCCGCGGCATCGTCGCCACGCTGGCGCCGCGCGCGCCCCGCCCCTGGGACACGGTGCCGTCCGAGGAGCCCGCCTACCCGGCGGACAGCGTCTACGGTGTCGTTCCCACCGACCTGCGCACCCCGTACGACGTGCACGAGGTCATCGCCCGCGTCGTCGACGGCAGCCGGTTCGCCGAGTTCAAGGCCGAGTACGGCGCGACTTTGGTGACCGGGTTCGCCCGGATACACGGGCACCCGGTCGGGATCATCGCCAGCAACGGGATCTTGTTCAGCGAGTCCGCGCTCAAGGGCGCCCACTTCATCGAGCTGTGCGATCAGCGCCGGATCCCCCTGGTCTTCCTGCAGAACATCACCGGCTTCATGGTCGGCAGGCAGTACGAGGCCGATGGCATCGCCAAGCACGGCGCCAAGATGGTCACCGCGGTCGCCTGCGCCCGGGTGCCCAAGCTCACGGTGATCATCGGCGGGTCGTTCGGCGCGGGTAACTACGCGATGTGCGGGCGGGCCTACTCCCCCCGCTTCCTGTGGATGTGGCCGAACGCCCGGATCTCAGTCATGGGCGGAGACCAGGCCGCGAGCGTGCTCGCCACCGTCCGGCGCGACCAGCTCGAGGCGCGCGGTCAGGACTGGCCGGCCAGCGAGGAGGACGCGTTCAAGAAGCCCGTCCGCGACCAGTACGAGCACCAGGGCAACCCGTACTACGCGACGGCCCGGCTGTGGGACGACGGGATCATCGACCCCGCCGACACCCGGCGGGTCCTCGGCCTCGCGCTGTCCGCCGCGGCTAACGCGCCGCTCGAGCCGGCCGGCTACGGCGTCTTCCGGATGTAGGGAGCGGGTCTCATGTTCAGCAAGGTGCTTGTCGCGAACCGCGGCGAGATCGCGGTGCGGGTGATCAGGACGCTGCGCTCCCTGGGCATTGCCAGCGTCGCGGTGTACAGCGACGCTGATGAGTCGGCCGCCCACGTTCTGGCTGCCGACGAATCGATTCGGCTCGGCGCAGCCGCGGCGGCCGAGAGCTACCTGAACATCGACCGGATCGTGGCCGCCGCGGTCGCGTGCGGCGCCGAGGCGGTGCACCCCGGCTACGGCTTCCTCGCGGAGAACGCCGCCTTCGCCCGCGCCTGCGCGGCGGCCGGGCTGACCTTCATCGGGCCGCCGGCGGACGCGATCGAGGCGATGGGCGACAAGATCGCCGCCAAGGCGCGGGTGGCGGCGGCGGGGGTGCCGGTGGTGCCCGGCGCGGGCGCGGCCGGGCTGTCCGACGAGGAGCTCATCGGGCAACTGAACGAGCGGTGGTTCCCCGTTCTCATCAAGCCCTCCGCGGGCGGCGGCGGCAAGGGCATGCGCGTGGTCGACTCATCGGCCGACCTGCCGGACGCCCTGGTGGCGGCGCGGCGCACGGCGGTCGCCGCGTTCGGCGACGGAACGCTGCTCATCGAGCGGTACGTGCCGGCCCCGCGGCACATCGAGATCCAGGTGCTCGCCGACTCGCACGGCAACGTCGTTCATCTCGGCGAGCGGGAGTGCTCGCTGCAGCGGCGGCACCAGAAGGTCATCGAGGAGGCGCCGTCGCCGCTGCTTGACTCGGTGCGCCGGGCCGCGATGGGCGCGGCGGCGGTGGAGGCGGCGCGGTCCGTGGGCTACACCGGCGCGGGCACGGTGGAGTTCATCGTGGCCGGCGATGCGCCCGATGACTTCTTTTTCATGGAGATGAACACCAGGCTTCAGGTCGAGCACCCGGTCACCGAAATGGTCTACGGCCTGGACCTGGTCGAGTGGCAGTTGCGAGTGGCCGCGGGCGAGCGGCTGGCGTTCGGCGGGTACAGCGGGTATGCCCTGTCGATGAACGGCCACGCGGTGGAGGCGCGCGTCTACGCGGAGGACCCGGCGCGCGGCTTCCTGCCAACCGGCGGCACCGTGCTCGCGCTGCGGACGCCATCCGGCGCCGGGGTGCGCGTCGACTCGGCGCTCGCCGAGGGCCTGACCGTGACGAGCGACTACGACCCGATGCTCGGCAAGGTGATCGCCTGGGGCCCGGACCGCGCTACCGCGCTGCGCCGGCTCGACCGGGCGCTCGCGGACACGGTCGTGCTCGGCGTCACCACCAACACCGGCTTCCTGCGCGACTTGCTCGCCGATCCGGACGTGCGGGCCGGGCGGCTAGATACCGGCCTCGTCGAGCGAATCGCGGGCGGCTCGGGCGGCTCGGCTGGCTCGGCCGACGCGGCTGGCTCGGCTGCTTTGGCTGGCACGGGTGACGCCGAGGCGCTGGCCGCGGCGGCGCTTGCCCGCGTGCTGCGGCAGGAACCCGCCGGGCCGCTGACCGACCCGTGGGACATCCCGGACGGGTGGCGGCACGGGGAGCGCGCGTGGACTCGGTTCCGGCTGTCGGCCGGGCCGGGGCAGGTGACGGAGGTCCGGGTGCGCGGGCTGGCCTCGGCGGGCGCGGAGGTAGCCGTGGGCGACGGCGCGCTCGTGACCGCCCGGGCTGAGTTCCGCCCGGCGGGCCTGGGCGACGGTACCGACCTCGTGCTCACCGAGGAGGCGCGGACGGTCCGCTTCGCGTACGCCGTCGACGGGAATACCACCTGGCTAGGGCGGGGCGGGCAGACGTGGGCGGTCGCCGAGGCGGCGCCTGCCCCGCTGCGCGGCACGCGCAGGGCGGCCGCGGACGGGACGGTCCGCTCCCCCATGCCGGGGACCGTGGTCGCCGTGCACGTGACCGTGGGACAGGACGTGAGCGCCGGGCAGCCGGTGCTCGTGGTTGAGGCGATGAAGATGGAGCACACGGTGACCGCGCCGCTCGACGGCACGGTGACCGAACTGACCGCGAAGGCGGGCCAGCAGGTCCGGATGGACGAGGCGCTGGCGGTCATCGGGCCGGAGCCAGCTGATAGTGGACATTTAGGTACACAGGGATGTGCCTAAATGTCCACTATCTACGTGCGTAGAGGAGTTCAGGAGCGATGCTCGGATACAAGCTTGATGAAGAGCACGAGGACCTGCGCAAGAGCGTCCAGGAGTTCGCCCGCGACGCGGTGGCCCCGGTGATCGGCGAGCTGTACGACAAGGGCGAGTTCCCCTACGAGATCGTCGCGCAGATGGGGCGGATGGGCCTGTTCGGGCTGCCGGTCCCCGAGGAGTACGGGGGGATGGGCGGCGACTACCTCGCGCTCTGCCTCGCCCTTGAGGAACTGGCCCGGGTGGACTCCTCGGTCGCCATCACGCTGGAGGCCGGGGTCGGGCTCGGCATCATGCCGGTCTACCGGTTCGGCACCGAGGAACAGAAGCTGCGGTGGCTGCCGTCGCTGTGCGCGGGCGAGACCCTCGCCGCGTTCGGGCTGACCGAGCCGGGTGGCGGGACCGACGTGGCCGGCGCGATGCGCACCCGGGCCCGGCTTGAGGACGGCGAGTGGGTGATCGACGGGTCGAAGGCGTTCATCACCAACTCCGGCACGTCGATCACCGCCGTGGTGGGGGTCGCCGCGGTAACCGGCACGCGGCCGGACGGCAAGCCGGAGATCTCCACGATCCTGGTGGAGTCGGGCACGCCCGGGTTCACGGTCGCGCCGAAGTACTCCAAGGTGGGCTGGTCCTGCTCGGACACGCACGAGCTCGCGTTCGCAGGCTGCCGGGTGCCGGAGGCGAACCTGCTCGGCGAGCGCGGCCGTGGCTACGCCCAGTTCCTGCGAACCCTGGACGAGGGACGGGTCGCGATCGCCGCGCTGTCCACCGGCCTGGCCCAGGGCTGCGTGGATGAGTCACTCGGCTACGTTCGGGAGCGGTCGGCCTTCGGCGGGCCGATCGGGCGGTTCCAGGCGCTGCAGTTCAAGATCGCCGACATGGAGGTGCGCACGCACAACGCGCGCCTCGCCTGGTGGCACGCGGCGGCGAAGATGCTGGCCGGCGAGCCGTTCAAGAAGGAGGCGGCGATCGCGAAGCTGACCGCCTCCAACGCGGCGATGGACAACGCCCGCGACGCCACCCAGATCTTCGGCGGCTACGGCTTCATGAACGAGTCCGCCGTCGGCCGCTTCTACCGGGACGCGAAGGTCCTTGAGGTGGGCGAGGGCACCTCGGAGGTGCAGCGGATGCTGATCGCCCGCGAGCTCGGCCTGAACGCCTAAGCCCCGCGCTGACCGCCGTCGGGCGACGGCGGAGGTCAGCGGTGAAACGCGTAGCTCCTAGCGCGGGAGAGCGAGTCAGCTCGGCGGGAGGATGAATCTTTCGACGGCGGCGGCGAAGCCCTCCTCGGCGTTGGAGGTGGTGACCCGCCGGGCCGCGCGCGTTCACGAGCACCCCGCCGTTGAAGGCGGCGATGGGGGTGGTGATGCCGAGGGGTTCGATGAGCATCGACATGCCGCGCGGCGCGCCTGGGCCCGGCGGCCCATCGCCCAGCCGGTCGCGCTCAGCGGGGTGGAGAAGCCAAGCGTTACCCATTCCCTGGAGGCACACGACAGCCCGCGTCTCGGCTAGCGTTGTCAGTAGGGTGCCTGCGCCTGCGCGCTGCACTGCAAGAGAGTCCTACGTCGGGTGCGAGCCGCTGTCACCACGCCAGTGAGGGGAGTTGCGCGATGCCGTGGTTTCCCGAATTCGCCAGTGCCGCGGAGCTGGCGCGCAGCCAGACGCGCACCGCCGGCCACGCGGACCCGGTCGGCCAGTACCTGGCGGCGCTGAACGAGGGCAGCGCCCGCGCCCTGGAGACCACGTGGCCGGGCGAGATAGTCATCTACGACCCCCGCGCCGGGGAGGTCCGCGGCCACCGGCACGTACGGCAGTTCGTCAGCCGCAACCTCTCCTGGCTGGCCAGCCTGCACGCCCGCGCCGAGCCCGTGGCCAGCACAGTCGCCGACGGCCGGGCCGTGGTGGAGCTGCTGGCGCACCTAGATCACGGCGGCCGCGAGCTGGCGTGGCCCGTGGCCGTGATCGCCGAGTCCCCCGACGACGTGTCGGTGACATTCCGGACCTACTGCAGCCAGTGGCCGGTCGACGAGCAGCGCCCGGTCCGGCCGCCGATCCTCCCGTCAGGGAACGTGCACCCTGGTGACGTCGTCGGCCGCTACCACGCCGGGCTGGCCGCGGGCGACACCGAGGCGGTGGTCGCCACCTTCGCGCCCGACGGTTACTTCCGCCCCCCGTTCGGCCCCCGCGACGCTCACCGCGGCACTGCCGAGCTCCGCTCGTTCTTCGCCCGGTGCTTCAGCGCCGGCGGCGGCATCGGCCTTGAGCACTGCGCCGTGACCGACGACGGGGTGCGGTGCGCGCTGGAGTACAACTGCGTCCGCTGGGGCAGCCGCGAGCTGCCGCCCCAGGCGGGGATGGGCGTCTACGAGCGCGGACCCGACGGGCTGCTGGCCGCCGTGCGCGTCTACGACGACGTCGAGGCCCCGGCTTAGGGTCCATAGGGAGCGGGCCGCGTGTCCTGCCCGTGGAACGGCGAGCGGTCGTCCGCGGCCCGCTCGGTCATGACCCGAGGAGCTGCTGGCCGCCGTCGATGTCGTAGGTCGCGCCGGTGAGCGCGGTGTTAGCCATGAGATGCACCGCGAGCGCGGCGACGTCGGCCGGCCCGACCACGCGACGGATAGGCAACGTCGCGCGGAGCTGGTCGCGGCGGGCCTCCAGGTCCCCGCCAAGCAGCGACGCCGACAGCGGCGTGTCGACGAACCCGGCGGCGATGAGGTTGACCCGGATCGGCGCTACCTCCAGTGCGAGATTCGCGATCAGCGCGGGCTGCGCCGCGGTGGCCGCCGCGATGAGGGACAGTCCTGGTCCCCGTGCCCGGCCGCCGGTGCCGCCCATGAACAGCAGCGAACCGCCGGGCCGGACCCGGCCGACGGCGTGCTGGGCGACGGCGACATGCATCCACAGGTGCGCGTCCCAGTCGCGGTGCGCCCGGTCGCGCTCGAGGTCGGCCAGGGGAGCGTAATAGGGGCCCGGCCCGGTGACCATCACATGGTCGATAGGCGCGGGCAGCCCCTGGAAGAAGCCGTCCAGACGGTCGAAATCGGTGGCGTCGAACGCCTCCGCGCGCAGCGCGCCGACCTCGCGCGCCGCCTGTTCAAGCCGGCCAGGGTCGCGGCCGGTGAGGATGACGTCGGCGCCCTCGGCGCGGGCCAGCCGCGCGGTCTCCAGCCCGATGCCCGCGCTGCCGCCGATCAAGATGACTGTCTGCCCGGCCAGCTGCGGCTCGGTCACTGCGGCAGTTCCGTGCCTGCCTGCTCCGCCACCATGTACGCGGCGTACCAGTCAGGCCAGTTCGCGTCGGCCTGGCCGATCCGCTTCTCATGCTCGCCGTGCGCGGCCGACGCTCGCCGCATCGCGGCGGCCAGGTCCGTCACGGAGGCGTAGGCAGTCGTGACCGCCTCGACCCGCCCGGGCAGCCGCGTCGTGACCTCTTGCAGCAGCCAGCGGTTGCCGTCCGGGTCGGCGAACGTAGCGAACGAACCATAGCTGGCCCCGTCGGCCGCGCGTCCCCGAACCTGGCCGCTGGGGTCGAGTGCGAACTGCGCGCCCGGGGCCCCCGGGTGGAACACCTCGCTGACCTCGGCGCCGCGCGCGGCCAGCCGGGCCCGCGCGGCCACGATGTCGGAGACGACCAGGTACAGGCTCTGCGCCGAGCCGGGCGCGGCCGAGGTCATCTTCGTGCCGAACTGCACCGAGGTCCCTGAGCCTGGCGGGGTGAACTGGACCACCCGGAAGCCGTTATCGAAAGGGAAGTCCGCGTCCAGGCGCCACCCCAGCCGCTGGTAGAACTCCTTCGCGCGGTCGACATCCGCCACCGCGATCACGACCACCTCGAGCTTCAGGTCAGTGGCCCCTCCGCCCGCCTCGTCCGACTCCCTGACCGTTTCCCCGGTCGCACTCACGCATGCCTCCCTGAGGTGCCTCAGTGCCACGCTACGCCTCCGAAGCCGGCGCGCACCAGGGGCCGCCCGCTGGTCCCCTATCGTCCCCGATCTTGCCCCAGATGCCCCGCGGCGAGGGTGGGCGCTAGCCAAGGAAAGCCTGAACACAGAGGACGATGATCACCAGGAAGGAAGCCAGGGAGTTTTCGCTGGTCATCGGCGACAAGTATGGTAAACCGGTTCACCGCAACAGCGACTACGGACGCTAAAACGCCGCATTAGATGGCAGCGGCGGCCAGCAAGGAGCCGACGCGGCGCCGGCGACGCCTTATCAACCCCGGCCAGTTGGTGATCATCGAAGGGACTTTACCCGTCGCGACCTGCCGAAAGTTTCGCAGTTTGTTACTCACTGGAAAGCTACTCGCCAGTTAAATTGGCCCAGCGATAATACGGGTTAGCGATTGGTTAGACGTTTCCCGCTCCTCATCGTCGGATGTGCCGCACAATTGAATCGCTATGTCCTGACGTAGGAGCAATAGCTCGGGGTGGGCGGATGGCTGACTTTGGCGGACGTTACCGGTTGGACCGGTGCCTTGGCACAGGAGGCATGGGCAAGGTCTGGCTCGCCTATGACGAGGAGCTTGCCGGCCGGCCGGTGGCGATCAAGGTGATGCGCGCGCCGGCCGACGAGGCCGGCCTGGCGCGATTCCAGCGGGAGATGCGGCTGGCCTCCCGGATGCATCACCCGAACATCATGACCGTGTTCACGACCGGCAGCGACCAGGGCGTCCCGTTCATGGTGATGGAGTACCTGCAGGGCCGCGACCTGGGGAACATGCGGCGTGGCTGGAGCGCGAGCGACGTTGCCCAGATCGGCCGGGAGGCCTGCGGGGCACTTTCCTACGCGCACGGCCTCGACCCGGGGGTGGTCCACCGCGACATCAAGCCGGGAAACCTGTTCATCTGCGACACCGGCACGGTGAAGGTCACGGATTTCGGCCTGGCCAAGGCGGTCACGGAAACCGGGCTCAGCGTCGCCGGCGTCGTCTACGGCACGATGCCCTACATCAGCCCCGAGCAGTGGCTCGGAGTGCCAGCCAGCTTCAGCGACGACATCTGGGCACTGGGCTGTGTCCTGTACGAGCTGCTGGCCGGCAGGCTAGCTCGCCCGTACGCGGCCGCGGCCGACCACGTCGCGGCCGCGGCCCGTCGCGATTACGTCGCCCCGTTGCCGGATATCGTGCCCGCAGGCCTGGCCGAAGCGGTCATGGCGATGCTGGACCCCGATCCCCGGGTCCGGCCAACGGCTGGGCAGGCCATGCAGCTGCTATCGGCGCACCGGGCGCGGCCCCGCCCGGCGGCGGCAACGTCATCCCGCGCGCCTGGGACCGCAGGGCCGTGGCCGGCGCTCCAGGAAATACCGCCCTCGTACCGGGAGGGGGAGCTGCCGTGGACGGGGGCGCACTGGGCCGAAGTGCCTGCGGCCCAGCGCCAGGCGGCCACTGACCGCTCGCTGGTTCCCGTCGGGCCGGTCACGCCGGAGCGGGAACTGCCCGACATCCCGGTAATTCCGGAATCGCGGGAGATATCGCGGGCTGGGGTTGTGGCCACGGAGGCCCGGCCCGCGCAAGAACCCGCTCCCGCGCAAGCGGGTACCCGGACCGGTAAGAAACGGAAGCTGCTGATCGCGGCGACCGCCGGGGCCGTGGTCATCGGGGCGGCCAGCTACGGGGCGGTATCCGCGTTCACCGGCCCGGGGCCGAGTCACGGCGCTGCTGTCTCGCCTGCTCAAGGGTCCGTGTCACGGGCCGCGGCGCCGGAGACAGCCGCGCCTGCCAGCGTGCCGTCGCCCGATCCGGGCGCCGCCAGGGAGATCGCGTACAGCCTGCTGCCGAGCTTCGGATTTAACCAGACGACCCAGTACACATGCCTGGTCGCCTTGTGGGACCAGCTCAGCGACTGGAACGTTTACGCGGGAGACGAGTCCGACGGCTACGGAATCCCGCAAGCGACGCCGGGCGACATGATGGCATCCGCGGGCGCGAACTGGCGGACCGACGCCGCCACCCAGATCAAGTGGGGCCTCGGCTATATCAAGGAAACCTATGGCACCCCCTGCGGCGCGTGGCAGTACCTGAAGGGCCATGGCTCCTACTAGCGGACCCGGCCAGCCTGCCGCTGGCGTTCCAGCTCGGCCGCGACGGTAGCGCCCAGCTCACCCCAGCTCTTCTCGAACTTGGCCAGGCCGTCGCGCTCCAGGTACTCGGTGACGTCATCGAAATCGATGCCCGCCGCCGCTAGCTGGTCAAGCAGACGGCGGCTGCCCTCGTAGGCCCCGGTTATGGTGTCGCCGCTGACCACGCCGTGGTCGGCGAAGGCTTCCATGGTCGCGCCCGGCATGGTGTTGACGGTGCCCGGCGCGACCAGCCCGGCCACGTACTTGGTGTCGGGGTAGGCGGGATCCTTGACTCCGGTGGAGGCCCACAGCGGCCGCTGCGGCCGCGCGCCGATGCGGGCGAGCCGCTGCCAGCGCTCACTGGCGGTCAGCTCCTCGTGGGCCTGGTAGGCCAGGCGGGCGTTGGCGATCGCGGCCGTGCCCTTCAGCGCGGCGGCCGCCGGCCCGGCGAGGCGGTCCAGGCGCGCATCGACCTCGGTATCCACCCGGGAGACGAAGAACGAGGCGACTGACTTGATCACGCTGAGGTCCCGGCCCGCGACGTACGCCTGCTCAAGGCCGCTGAGGTAGGCGTCCATGACGGCGCGGTACCGGTTCAGGGAGAAGATCAGCGTCACGTTGACGCTAATGCCGTGGCTGGTCACCTCGGTGATCGCCCGGAGCCCTTCCTGCGTGGCCGGGATCTTGATGTACAGGTTGTCCCGGTTCACCGTCGTCCACAGCAGCCGCGCCATCTCGGCGGTAGCCGCGGCGTCTCGGCTGAGCCGCGGGTCGACCTCGATGGACACGCACCCGTCAAGGCCGGCCGTCCGCGCGTGCACCGGGGCCAGGACGTCGCACGCGGCCCGGACGTCGTCGGTGGTCACGATGAATACCGCGGTGTCGACGTCCGCGTTGCGGGCGGCCAGGTCGGCGAGCTGGTCGTTGTAGCGGTCGCCCTTTGACAGGGCGGAGGCGAAGATCGTCGGGTTGGTGGTCACCCCGACGACGTGCCGGTCGGCGACGAGCGATTGCAGCTCGCCGCCGGCCAGTAGCTCGCGGGACAGGTCATCGAGCCACACTGCCACTCCCGCCGCGGTCAGGTCGCCGAGCGGGTCATGGTCCGGTTGGTGATTCACGCGCTTCTCCGTTCGGAGGATGTCGGTGGTCAGGACGTGAGGACGGGCGGGACGGCGGAGGCCATCACGGCGGGTGCCCGGTCCCAGGCCCGGTGCAGGCCGACCGCCGCGGTGAGCTGGTCGGTGAAGGACTTCACGGCGGCGGCGCCGGTCACTACGCCCGCGGCGCCGGCGGTGATGCCGGCCGCTTCCAGCACGGCCGTCCCGTCGCCCCAGGCGGCCAGGACCTTGCAGTGCCGGAACGCCTCCTGCAGGAGCAGCGTCAGCTTGATGTCGCCGGACGGGGCGGTGCCGCCGGCGACGACAAGGGCGTCGAACTCGACGGAGCGGGTGGTCAGCAGCGTCCGGTCGACCGTCTCGGTCAGGGTGCCGCTGCCCAGGACACCGCCAACGGGGGCGATCACCAGGGCGGTGGCGCCGAGTTTGGCGGCGGCCTTCCTGATCTTGCCGATGCCGGCCAGGTCGGCGCCGGAGTCGGCGATGATGCCGATCGTACGGCCCGCGATCGGGCCGGGCTCGGTGACGACCTGGGAGAGAGCAGGGGACAGGCCCGCGTCGGCGGCCGGGTGGCCGTCCGGAACGGGCAGGCCAAGGCCGGCTGCCACCTGAGCGCACAGGTCGGCGTCGACGTTGGCGAGGACCGCGAGCTCACGCTCCTTGATGGCCTGGTCGTAGCACTTGCCGAGCTCGAAGGTGAAGGCCTCGACGATGTGGGCCTGCTCGAGCGGGGTCAGGCTGCGGTAGAACATCGCCGGCTGCGTGAAATGGTCACCGAACGAGAGCGGGCTGCTCCGGACCACCGCGCCCTCGACCGGACGGGGGGCCTGCACGTAGCCGCCCTCATCGGCCGTGGCCACCAGCGGCTCGCCGCCGTCGATGCTGTTGGGGCGGTAGGGGGCCAGGCCGGCCGGGACGGCGGTCTGGTGCATGCCGTCGCGCAGCATGTCGTTGACCGGGCAGTGCGGCTGGTTGACGGGGAGCTGGGTGAAGTTCGGGCCGCCGAGGCGGGTGAGCTGCGTGTCGAGGTAGGAGAACAGCCGTGCCTGCATCAGCGGGTCGTTGGTGACCTCGATGCCGGGCACCAGGTTCCCGGTGTGGAAGGCGACCTGCTCGGTCTCCGCGAAGTAGTTCACCGGGTTCCGGTTCAGCGTCAGCTTCCCGATCAGCTGCACCGGGGCGAGCTCCTCGGGAACGAGCTTGGTGGGGTCGAGCAGGTCGATGCCCTCAAAGCTGTCGGTGCCGTCGTCCGGCATGACCTGGATGCCCAGCTCGTACTCGAGGAACGCGCCCGCATCGATGCCGTCGGCCATGTCCCGGCGGTGGAAGTCCGGGTCGACCCCGGCCGCGATCTGCGCTTCCTCCCACACCAGGGAGTGCACCCCGGCCGCGGGCTTCCAGTGGAACTTCACCAGGTGCGTCTCGCCCGCCTCGTTGACCAGGCGGAACGTGTGAACGCCGAAGCCCTCCATCGTTCGGTAGGACCGTGGTATCCCCCGGTCGCTCATGTTCCACATGACGTGGTGAGTCGCCTCGGTATGCAGCGAGGCGAAATCCCAGAAGGTGTCGTGCGCGGACTGGGCCCCCGGGATCTCCCGGTCCGGGTGCGGCTTGGCCGCGTGGATGACGTCGGGGAACTTGATCCCGTCCTGGATGAAGAACACCGGCATGTTGTTGCCGACCAGGTCGAAGTTTCCCTCGGCGGTGTAGAACTTCACCGCGAACCCGCGGGTGTCACGCACCGTGTCGGCCGAGCCGCGCGAGCCGAGCACGGTGGAGAACCGGACGAAGACGTCGGTCTGCTGCCCTTTGCCGGCCAGGAACCCGGCCTTGGTCACCGAACGGCCGGTGCCGTAGGACTCGAAGGTCCCGTGCGCCGCGGCGCCGCGGGCGTGCACGACGCGCTCCGGGATGCGCTCGTGGTCGAAGTGGGTGATCTTCTCCCGGAGGTGGAAGTCCTCAAGCAGGGTCGGCCCGCGCTCGCCGGCCTTCAGCGAGTGATCGGTGTCGGGGAGCCGCAGGCCCTGCGCCGTGGTGAGGAACTCGCCTGTCTCGTCCTGGCCGGCGGCGGATGATCCGGCGGCCGTCGAACGGGTACGTGAGTTGTGGCCGTTATGGCTCGATGAAGCCATCATTTCTCCTGTCACAGAAGGCGCAGGCGATGGCTTCACCTGATAGCCATCGTACCGGAGAGGCGGCGCCGGGCAGTCACCGGAACCAGGCGGCCGGGTGTGCGGAAGGCCACGCCCGGATCGGGCCCGGGGGACGTTTGCGCCGTCTGCCAGCGGGGAGGCCATGCTCCCGCGATCAACGCCGAGAGGAGCAGGAACATTGAGCGGCACTGCCCAGGAACACCTGATGGAGGTCACGGGCCCGAGCGCGGAGTCGCTCGAGATCCTGGCCCGTGCGCTCCACGTGAAAAACGCCGGGCTGCAGCCCACGCTTGAGGCCATCGCGGCCACGGCCGTGACGATGCTAAGTCCCGCTCGGTATGCCGGCCTGACCATCCTCGATCGCGGCGAGCTCATTCCACGGGCCACCACCGGCGAGCCGCCCCTGCTACTCGACCGCCTACAGCAACAGCTCGGAGACGGCCCGTGCATCCACGCCGCCAAGCACCAGTCCGTATCCCGGATCGAGGACACCCACCAGGACGAGCGCTGGCCGCAGTTCTGCGCCGCGGCAGCGCGACTGAACGTGCGCAGCATGCTCTGCGTGCCGCTGTGGGTCGATGAGCGGGGCCTGGGCGCGCTCAGCCTGTACTCCGACCGGATCGCCGCCTTCGGCGACCCGCACGAGCGGGTCACGGTCCTGCTGGCCACGTTCGCGGCGCTCGCCCTCGCCGAAGCGCAGCGCGCTGACCAGATGCACGACGCGCTCGGCAACAGGGACGTCATCGGGCAGGCCAAGGGCATCTTGATGGAACGGCACGGCGTTGCCGCCGACGCCGCTTTCGGTGTCTTGTCCCGGGTATCCCAGGCCGAGAACATTAAGCTTGCCGAGATCGCCCGCCGTTTCGTGGAGACCGGCGAGCTCCCCGGCGTGCCGAGCCCGCTGGCGGCCGGCCCGCCCGCCTGATGACCGGGCGCGGTCAGGAGCCGGTCACCGCACGCTGCTTCGCCCGGTCGGCGAGCTTGTCGGGCAGCGCGGTAAGCAGCGTGATCAGCGCCCTGGCGCTGCCCGGCACCACGTAACGAGCTCGCGGGCTCGGGTGCTCGGCCGCGGCGACGATGGCGGCGGCGACCTTGGCCGGCGCGATTCCCTTGGCGATCTGGCTGGCCACGTAGCGTTCACCGGCCGCTGTCATCGCGGCATACGCCCCTGGTGCCTCCTCGCCCGCCTCGGGCCGGCCGTCGGCAGCCTCGCCGAGGCTCGTCGCCACGAATCCCGGCTCGATGATGACGACCTTGATGCCGAACCCGGCGACTTCCTGGCGCAGGGCGTCCGACAGCGCCTCGACGGCGTACTTGGTCGCGCCGTAGACGCCCATGCCCGCGAACGTGGTCCGGCCGACCAGCGAGCTGATGTTGATGATGCGGCCGGAACCGCGGGAGCGCATCGCGGGCAGCACGGTGCGCGTCATCGTAAGCAGCCCGAACACGTTGGTGCCGAACTGGCGCCGCACATCGGCGTCGGCGAGGACCTCGACCGGGCCGGACAGGGCGAACCCGGCGTTGTTGACAAGCACGTCAACGCCCGCGGCCCCGGTGCTCGCGTCGATCTTGTCCCAGGCCTGGCGCACCGACTCGGCGTCGGTCACGTCGAGGGCGACCGCCCGGATGCCCGGCGTCGTCGCGGCCAGGTCAGCCAGTGCCTCCTCGCGGCGTGCCGCGGCGAACACCTGGTGTCCCCGCCGGGCGAACTCGATCGCCGTCGCCCGCCCGATTCCTGAACTCGCGCCGGTCACCAGCACGTTGAGTCGGCTTGCCATGCGTACCCCTTAATCGCGGCCCCATTGTCTACCGGGCCAGCCGGAAACAGATCGGTTTACCTCGGCCAGGGTACACCGATCTGTTTCCGGGCGCTACGGCCCGGCGTAGACTGACCGCCATGCCAGATGCGACCACACCGACGCCGCGGCAGCGGCTGATTGACGCCGCCGCCGACCTCTTCTATGAACAGGGCACCGGGGCGGTCGGCGTCGACCTGGTAAGCAAGGCGGCCGGCGTATCCAAGCGCACTCTGTACCGGGAGTTCGGCAGCAAGGACCAGCTCATCGCGCAGAGCCTGGACGCGAAGGGCCCTGAGATCATCGGCGCCTACCTGCCGGCCGAAGACGGCGACGCACCGCCCCGTCAGCGGATCCTGGCGGCGTTCGACCGGCTGAGCTGGTGGACGGCGGCCGAGTCGTACCGCGGCTGTCCCTTCGTCAACACGGCCACCGAGCTCGCCGACGCGCGCCACCCGGCCAGGCGCGTAGCCCGCGATTACAAGCTGCGGATCCGCGGCTTCTTCGAGCGCCAGGCAGCTCACGGCCTGGCCGAGGACCCCGCCCGGCTGGCCAACCAGCTGGTCGCCTTCTTCGACGGTGCCATCGTGCAGGCGGTCATGGGCAACGCGCTCGATCCCGGTACCGTTCAGGCCGCGGTCGAGGCACTGCTCGACGCCCAGGGCATGCAGTAGCCCGCTCCAGCCTCTGCCCGGGTCCCGGCGGATGACCCATCCGGTTCCTTTATCAGCTTGTCGACCGGGCCCACCGAAAGTGGCCGGGGTTTTTCGTACTCAATTGGACTAGACCATGGGATTTCCCCCCGTTAGCGTGAGCCCGTGGTCCCAGGATCCACCCGCAAGCTCGGCCGCCTTGGAGCAGCCCTGGCGGTGGCCTTGCTGACGGGCGGGCTGACCGCCTGCAGCGGTGCCGCGCCGGCCAAGCCGGCGGTGATCCAGGTCAGTGAGCCCAGCGCCCTCGCGGACCAGGCCATCGACGTCCGGATCAGCGAATTGTCCGCGGGTGAGCAGGTCACCGTCAGCGCGCAGGCGACCGACGTGAAGAAGGGCACCTGGCGGGCCTCCGCCGTCTACACCGCGAGCCAGGACGGGACCGTTGACCTGGAAAAGGTCGCTCCCAAGTCGGGGTCCTACCAGGGCAAGGACGGGATGGGGCTGTTGTGGTCGATGACCCCCGTCGCGCCCGCCAGCCAGGACCAGTACTTCACGCCCCCGGCACCCCAGCACCAGTCTGGCTACCCGGTCACCCTGACCGTCACCTCGTCGTCGGGGGCGAAGCTCGCGTCCCGCACCGTGACCCGGGAGTGGATGGCGAAGGGCGAGACCGCCCAGACGCTGACCCTCGCCAAGGACAAGGTCGCCGGGGAACTGTTCCTGCCGCCGCCCGGATCCCCTCGCCACGCCGGGGTGCTGGTCTTCGGCGGCGCAGAGGGCGGCATGAGCCAGGTGTACGGGGCGGCGCTGCTGGCCGCTCACGGCTTCCCCGCGCTGACCGTCGCCTACTTCGACTGGCCCGGGCTGCCGCCGGCGCTGGACGGCATTCCGCTTGAGTACTTCGAGACAGCCGGGAACATCCTCGCCCGCCAGCCGCAGGCCGACCCCGCCCACATCCTCGCGATGGGCTACTCGCGGGGCAGCGAGGCCGCGCTCCTGCTCGCGGACAACTTCCCCAAGCTTTTCCACGGGGCGGTCGTGTACTCGCCGTCATCGGAGGTGAACGCGGCCGGGGACGACCAAGCGCGGGCCGCGTGGATACTCGGTCCCAGGGTCGTCGACCCCGGGCCGCTCATCCTGGAGCACGTCAGCGGCCCGGTCCTCGCGTTCGCGGGGGCCCAGGACTCGATCTGGGGGTCCGCGTCGTCGGCGAACGCCATTGACGCGGAGCTGACCATGGTCCATGACCCCTACCGGCACCAGGCCTTCATCTACCAGGGCGCGGGACACGGCGTGGGCATGCAGCCGTACCAGCCCGCCGGGGACACGACCCTCTTTAACCTCGGCGGCACCCGGGCGGGCAACGTCGCCGCCCAGCGGGACGGCTGGCCGAAGATGCTCGCCATGCTGGCCGGCCTCACCGCGACGGGATAGTCGCCGGGCGAACAGCGGCCGGAAAATCTCACGCGCTGGGAGATTCGCGCTACGTGTAGGGATCCGGTGAAGATGTCATCCGGACCGCCTACTTGTCATTCCGGATGTCATCTGTGCAGCTACTTGTCATCTGCGGCTCGGCGTAGCGGTATCCCGCCCGCTCGCTGCGTGGCTGAGCCCGACGCCATTGAGGCTGAGCTCGCTTGTGGCGGGCGTCGGTTCGTGCCACGCTGGCCTGTCCGTGATGCCCGGTCGTAGAGAGGGACAACGGTGGCCGACGAGCGGAGGTTCGCGGATGCCGAGAGCATGCGCCCGGTGGTCCGTGCGGCCTTCGGCAGGGGCCGTTCCCTGCTCATGGTGGAGCGGCTCGCCCATGGTTCGAAGAAGGGCGCCTACCGCCTGACGTTGGATGACGGCAGCACGGTCCTCGTCTATGTCTGGAGCGGTTCTGAGGACTACTGGCAGGGCGTGCTTCCCGAGAGTGCCGGCGATCCGGCCAGCCCTTTCTCGCACGCCTCCGGGCTCACCCTGTTCGAAGCTGCCGCGCGCCGCTTGTCATCTGCCGGCGTCCGCTGTCCGGAAATTCTGCTCTCGGACCGGTCCAGGACCCTGTACCCGGCGGATATCGCGGTAGTGGAGGACGTCACGGGCGGCAGCCTCGAAGCCCTGCTGGAAAGCGACCCCGCAGCGGCGAAGCGTCCCCTGTCCGTGCTTGCCGGCTGGCTCGCCGCCATGGCCGCCGTCCGGTCCCCGTCGCCGGGAAAAGTGGCGTTCATCGACGCGGGCGGCCGTCCTGCCGCGACGTCGTGCGAGACGATCATGCTCGCTCGGGCGCTGGCCCAGCTGTCGGAGATCGCGGGACGTGACCGGCGCGCGGCTGACGCTCAGGGCCGGCTAGAGGGAACGCTGCACTCGCTCGCCGGGCCGATCGCGGCCCGCGCGGCTGCCGCACTGATCCACGGCGAACTCGGCCCGGACCATGTCCTACTCGACCGCCGCGGCGAGCCGGTGCTCATCGACATCGAAGGCGCGATGTACTTCGACGTCGAGGCAGAGCACGTCTGGATGCGCATGAGGTTCGGCGGGCACTACCCGAAGCTCAGCCAGGGCGGCCTTGACGAGGACCGCCTGCGGTTCTACCAGCTGTGCATGCACCTGGACCTGGTCGCGGGGCCACTGCGGATCGCGGGCACCAGCCACCCCGAGCGCGAGTGGTTCCGCGATCTTGCCGAGCATCACCTTCATTGTGCCCTGCAGTTCCCGGCATGACGTCTTCGGAACACTGGGGAAATGGCATGTTCCCAGCGCCGATGAGCGCATACCGGCCTCTCCATATGACAACAAGCCCGCTCGGGGATGACATCTTCAGCGATTCCGGGGCTGCTCACGCTGGCCGGGGCCGGAGCCCGTCGAGGATGAGCTGGGCGATGTGCGCCGAGCGCTGGCTGCTGGCCTCCGCGCCAGCATGGCGGATCGCGGCGAAGGCGCCGGCGACGAGCGCCATCACCTCCTCAACAGTGACGTCATCGCGGACGGCCTTCGCCGCCTGCGCGCGACCGAGCAGGTCCGCGACCTGGCGCGTGAGGTCCGCCGCGACATCCGGGGCCGCAATACGCAAATCGAACTCGGCAGCCGCGAGCGCGCTCTTCACGGCCACGTTCTCGGCGCCCGAGGCCACCATCCGCGACAGCTGCGTGAAAAGGGCGGTCGCGGGATCGCCGGTGGCCGCGAGGACTCTCGCCTCCTCGTTGACGGCGACAAGGTCACCGTCCGCTCGTCCGTCGAGGGAACCGGGACCCCGGACGGCGCCCCGCCGCCGTTCCTGATCGAGATCTTCCGCATCGAAGACGGGCGGTTCGCGGAGAACTGGGGAAGCACCTGGCTCCCGCGCCTGAGCTAACCCGCCACCCACAACCCGGACGCGGCTCCCGTCCCGATCCTCGACCCTCTGGCAAAGGTGCCGGCAGCCAAGGACGGGTGACCGGGAGCCGCTGCGTCAGGCGCCCGGAACCCCTCCGGCCACCTGTCGGCCTTGCCGCGCACGCCAAGCTCCGCGGATCTGAGTAACAACTGTCACTGACGCACCAGAAAGTGGGTATTACCCCCCGCGTAGGGTTGGTGACTTAATGTGCGCATATCCCATGCGACACGCCGATCCGGGGAATCGGAGGTGCCACATGAGCACTCCCCAAGGACCGCAGGATCCTTACGGCCCCAACCCGTACGCCGACCCGGTTCAGGAGCACGTACCTGAACAGGGCGGGGACCGTACGGCGGGCGGGCAGAAGTCGACCAACAGCGGCTACTCGCAGGGCAGCAGCGAAACCCAGCAAGACAACGCTTACCAGCAGGGCGGCGGCTACGCGACCGGGCCGACCGGCTACCTGCAGGGCGCCCCGGTCGGTTTCGCCGACGCGGTGCGGAACGCGTTCAGCCACATCGCCACCTTCCGGGGACGGGCATCGCGGTCCGCGTTCTGGTGGTTCGCCCTGGTGGCGGCCATCGCCTGGGCGGTTCTTGGCATCATCCAGGGCCGGTCCACGATCGCGGGCACGATCCTGTACATCATCATCGGCCTGCCGCTCTGGATCACCAGCCTGTCGCTGACGGTCCGGCGCCTGCACGACTCCAACCACACCGGCTGGTGGTGGTGGATCGGCCTGGTCCCGCTAGTCGGCTGGATCGTGCTGCTCGTCTTCTACATCATGCCGGGGACACCCGGCCCGAACCGCTACAACCGCATCTGACTCTCGTCCGACGGGAAATAACCGGCATAAACCAGGCAATAGGGACACCGAACGGGCTGCCGGATTGGTAGTCCGGCAGCCCGTTGGGCGTTTATGCCATCCGAGAAACCGCAGGTCAGCGGCCCATTTCTAGCCCTTAGCCAGGTCGCGGCTGATGACGAGGCGCTGGATCTGGTTGGTGCCCTCGAAGATCTGCATGGTCGTGGACCAGTGCGCAGTTTCCGCAGGTCAGCGTCCCTGGTTGGGTGTGGTGTCAGCACGGATTCAGCACGGGTTTTCCGGCGGGTGCTGCTCCTTGCTAGCCCGCCGGGCCTCGTCGAGGGCGGTGCGGGCGCGGTCCCAGGAGGCAGGGACGAGGTGGCCGTAGGCCTGGTGGGTGACCTCGATGCTCTTGTGACCAAGCCAACGGGAGACCTCGGTGATCGGGATGCCGTGGGCTAGGGCGACGGATGCGTAGCAGTGGCGCAGCGCGTGCGGGATGAACTCCTGCGGGAGTCCCGCCTCGGCGGCGGCGCGGGCGAAGTCCTCCTGGTAAGTTCGCCGGGTCACGTGCTTGTGCCTGCGGCCCTGGAACAGGTACCCATCGGGGGTAGTGCCGTGGCTGGCGATGTGCTTGTCCATTGCCTCGGTGACGTACCGGGGCAGGGGGATGTCGCGGAACTGGCCCTGCACCCGGAACTTCAGCGGCCGGAGCTGGGCAGTCGGGTTGACCTGCTCCCGGATGCGCAAGGTGGTGCCCTTGTTGATGCGGCAGCTGGTCCGGACCGCGAGAGCCTCGCCGATACGCAGCCCGCAGCCGTACATGAGCCAGACTGTCGCGGCCCAGTCGGCCGGAAGCCCGGCTGCCAGCGCGTAGAGTTGGTCGTCGTCGGGCAGGGTGAAGTCCGCCGCCCGAGCGATAGCAGGCAGCGAGATGCCGACGCAGGGTGACTCCACGAGCTTCTTGTTGCGAACGGCTTCGTTGAACACGGCGCTGATGACCAGGTGGGCCCGGCTGGCGGGCAGGCCCTTGCGGGTCATCGTGGCGATTATCCCCTTGATGTCCTCACGCCGGATGGCCCGGATCTGCCGTTCCCCGATTGCCGGATACACGTGCCAGCGCAGGACCGAACGGTAGCCGTCGAGCGTGTTGCGTGCGCCGAGATGGTGCTGGAGCCACATCTCGGCCTCGGCGCGGAACGTCACGTTCCCAGCCTTCGGGTCGATGAAGACGCGCGCCTTCTTGTCGTGCTCGACCTTGAGCAAGAAGTCCTCGGCCTCGCGCAGGTCATCGCCGAAAGACTGCTCCCGCTGCTTGCTAGTCCTGCCGCCCTCGGTGCGGTAGCGAACGACCCACGGATGCGGGCAATCGTCCCAGCCTGGGCAGTCGCAGCGCTTGATAATGCTGGCCATGTAGTCATGCCTCCCGGTTTTGGAGCCACTCCTCCACGTGCCGCTCGCGGAACCGCAGGTACCGGCCGACCCGGTACCCCCGAAGGCCCCAAGCCCGCCAGCAGCCGTAGACCGTCTTCTTTGGCACGCCCAGCCAGGCAGCCAGCTCATCGACCGACAGGAGCCGGTTCGAGCCGCCCGGCGAAGGAGCCGCGCCGGCGGCCCGGTGCCGGGACGATGCACGCTCGCCTCCCCCGACATCGTCAAGCGCGCCCAGCCGCTCTCCCCCGCCGTTCACGGCAGTCACCAACGACCCCGATATGGAGGTGACAGAGCACGACGGACGGCTCCGTTGGAACTGGCCGGATTGGCGGGTCTCGCAACGATGCCGACGGCGAAGGCGCTCCTGCCGCTCCGCGGCCCTGACTGGTGACGCGGTTCATGCACGCAGCCGCCAGTGCAGTCGGTTACCGGACGGGAACAGGCCCCGGCGGCATGACCCAGTTGCCGCGTGACGGCCGCCGGGCAAACCAGCGTCACGCAGGCTAGAGAATGAAGTGACATGACGGGATGAGTCCCGCCGCCGCTGCAACCGCTGACACTACAGAAATCCGGTTTTCAGGGCGTTTTTTCACTCGCCTCGGGAAACTAATTCACAGAACCGGGAAAGTACGCCGGTGCAGGTTGCCTGACCTGCTGCTTTGCAGCTCAGGACTCTTAATCCGCGGGTCCGGGGTTCAAGTCCCTGGCGGCGCACCCATTATGACCTGGGGTTTTATCGCTCCAGGTTCATTTTTATGTGTCCGCTTTGTCCCCGTGGCTGCTCCGTGGTTGCTCGCGCTCGCGCGCACGGACCCAGCTTCCCCGATGAGGAGGTTTGGCCTGTTCTTGAGCTGATCCGAGGCCGGGCTGATGCTTCTCACAGCGCACGGGATCTGCCGTTCTTCGCTTCCTTCGAGTCTGATACGGATCTGGCGGAGAGGTCAGAGGAGATCCTGCGGGCGATCGACGAAAACGCCGCGGCGGTGGTTGAGTGACGACACCCTTAGCGCTGACGGCGGGGCGACTGCCCCGCCGAGCGAGGCGGGACGCGTCGTTTGTGGGGTCACACGGACCACAGTGCCCGGGTGGGTGCCAGGCGAGCGGCGCGGATGGCGGGCAGCAGCCCGGCCAGGGCGCCGATGACGACCGCCGCGCCCATGCCCCCGGCCCAGGCCTCGGTCGGGATGACGATGGCCTCGTGGTGGGCGTGAGCGTAGATGGCGGTGGCGGCGGCGCCGATCGCGACGCCGGCGGCGCCGCCGATGAGGGCCAGCAGGACCGCCTCGGCCAGGAACTGGACCCGGATCTGGCCGCGGGTGGCGCCCAGCGCCCGGCGCAGCCCGATCTCCTGGCGGCGTTCTAGCACCGAGATGATCATGATGTTGGCCACCCCGATGGCGCCGACCAGCAGCGCGACCGCGCCCAGTCCGAGGAACAGGGTGTTGAGCGCGCCCGCGGTCGCGGCCCGGGCGGTGAGCACGTCCGAGGGCTGGGAGACGTCGACCTCGCTGGGGTTCGAGGGATTGGCCTGTGCGCCGAGCAGGTTATCGACCGCGGTAGTGGCGGCCTGGGTGTCGACCGTGCGGATGTAGACCTGCGACGGGTGCCCGTCGAAGCCTAGGTACTTCTCCGCGGCGGGGAAGCCGACCAGGACCTCCACGTCAATCTCCGACGCCAGGACGGCCGGGTTGAGGATGCCCACCACGTAGAACCAATGGTGGCCGACCCAGATCCGCATCCCTGGCCAGATCCGGTCGATGCCCATCCGTTGTGCGGCGGCGGCCCCGAGGACCGCGACCGGCTGGCGGGCGGTCGCGGCGTTCAGGAAATGGCCCTGGGCGATGCTGGTGCCCGCGACCGCCGGCAGGCCGAGCGTCGTGGCGTTCACGGTGAGGGCGTTGGTGTTGACCGCCGGGACGTAGGGGGATCGGTAGGCGCTGACGTTGCTGACGGCGCCGGTGTCCTGTACCGCCGTGACTCCGGGCAGCCGGCCAATCATGCCCGGCGCCGCCAGGGGCAGCTCGGCCGTGCCGCCGGAGAGGGTCTGGCCGTTGGTGACGGTCAGCAGGTTGGTGCCCAGGCGGGCGATCTCGTCCAGCAGCGCGGCCTGGGAGGAGGCGGCCAGGCCCAGGACGGCCACGATCGCCGCGACCCCGATCGCGATGCCTAGTGCGGACAGCCCGGCGCGCAGCTTGCGGGTCCGCAGCCCGATGCTGGCCAGCCCGGCCAGGTCGGAGGGGAGCAGCCGGGCGGCGGTCAGGGTGGCCGGCCGCCGGGAGGTGGTGGTCATGACTGTCCTTCCTGCGCGGTCCAGCCGCCCTGGCCCGCGGTCGTCTGGCCGGGGACAGGGACGGGGTTGCTGTCAGCGATGATGTACCCGTCGAGCATCTCGATGCGGCGCCGCATCCGGCCGGCGATCGCATGGTCGTGGGTGACCACGATGATCGTGGTCCCGGCGGCGTTGAGCTCCTCCAGCAGGGCGAGGGTGGACGCGCCGTTGGCGGAGTCGAGGTTGCCGGTGGGCTCGTCGGCCAGTACCACCGGCGGGGAGCCGGCGATCGCCCTCGCGATCGCGACCCGCTGCCGCTCGCCCCCGGACAGCTGGGTCGGCCGGGCGCCGGTCCGGTGCCCGAGCCCGACCCGGGCCAGCGCCGCGGCCGCGAGCCGCCGCCGCTGGTCGCGGCGGACTCCGGCGTACAGCAGCCCGTCGGCGACATTGCCGAGCACGGACTGATGCTCGGCCAGGAAGAACTGCTGGAATACGAACCCGATCCGGGATGCCCGCAGAGCCGACAGCTCCCGGTCGGTCATCCGGGCCACGTCCAGGCCGGTGACGCGCACCGTCCCGCCAGCCGGCTTGTCCAGGGTACCCATCAGGTGCAGCAGCGTGGACTTGCCCGATCCCGAGGGCCCCACGATGCCGACCAGCTCCCCCGCCGTTACCGTGAGGCTCACCCCGGCCAGCGCCCGTAGCGGCGGTGACCCGGGGTACACCTTGGTTACCCGGTCCAGCTCCAGCACCGGCGCCGACGGCCGAGCCCGGGTCGCGGTCGCCCCGGGCGTGAGCGCCCCCTGCGCGCCGGCGGTCATGACGCGGGCACCACGACGCGCTGCCCGGGGGTCAGCGCGCCGGTTACCTGCACCAGCCCGTCAGCGTCATCCGTGAGCCCCACGCTCACCGGCACCAGGCTGCGGGTGTTCCCGGTACCGACCACCTCGACGGCGTACCCGCCCGAGGACTGGGCCAGCAGTGCGCCCGCCGGCACCACCAGCGCGTTCTTCACGGTCGAGGTGGTGATGCTCACCGTTACCGGCGCCTGGTCCAGGGTTCCCGCCGCGTCCGGGTGAGCGAGCTTCACCTGCACCGGGATGGTGGTGGTCGCGCTCCCGCCCGACCCGGTCGTGGTGGTCGCCACCGTGCCGACCGAGGAGATCACGCCGGGGGTGGTCGCCCCGTCGGGCAGCGTGACGCTCACCGCGTCCCCCGCCTTGACCTCTGACTGCTGTGAGGCGTCCAGGTTGATGGTCACCACGTGCCGGTCGGAGGTCGCGGACAGCACCGGCCCGGAGGCCTGACCGCCCAGGGAGCCGCTCAGGGTGCTGACCCGCAGCGCCTCGGGCTTGAACACCACTTGCCCCAGCGTCAGGCTCCCCGAGGGGTAGGAGACGCCCAGGTGCGTTTCAAGGTTCTCGACGCCGACCGCCGTCTCCCATGAGTAGAAGTCCCAGCCCTCCGCGAGGATATCCGCGCGGTCGGCGTCGCCCAGGGCCACCAGGTCGTGGTTGAGCTGGGACACGTCCTGGCCGGTGAGCCCCTCAGACAGGTCTCGCCACGCCGGGACGCTGCCGTACAGCAGCGCCACTGGGGACCCGTTGTCGGTCTTGTACAGCACTTGCCCCTGGCGGATCACCGCCCCCGCCGACGGCACCCAGGTCAGCGTCCCGCTGCCCTGCCCGGTCACCTGGTAGGACCCGGCATACCCCAGGATGGCGGATACCGGCGTGGTCGCCGAGATATCGTGGCGGGTCACTGGCTGCGTCGCCGGCGCGGCCGCCCCCTGCTGCCCGGACCCGGACGAGGAGGCTGGGGAGAACACCCCGGCCCGCCACGACCACACCGCGCCGGCGGCCAGCGCGATCACGACGCCCAGGGCGACCCACCGGCCAGGGTGGCGCGACTGGATTGCCTCAGGGACCGCCGTGACCTCCTCTTCCTGCTCGGCCTCCCGGCCGCGCGGAACTGTCTCGTTCATGACCCGCCTCCTTGTGCCGGGATCATCGGTGTTCTCCCTCAGGCTCATCGGTGTTCTCCTTAGGGGCCGCGCGGAATCGCCGACCTTTGCCGACCGCGCCTTCCACGTAGAGTTATAGGAAATAGCCGGTCACGCCACCGTCACAGCTGTGACCCGTGTGTGACCGGCGACCTGGCATTCTGTGAACCAGTCGCGGCCGATGCAGAGCGAAGGCAGGTGCGGGCCGGCCAGCCGCATTCGATGGTGGAGTGACGCACGACGATGAGAGTGCTGGTGGCCGAAGATCACGAAAGGCTGGCCAGAGCGGTCGCGGCGGGCCTGCGCCGATACGGGATGACGGTCGACGTGGCCCTCGACGGTGACACGGCCCTCGACCGGCTGGCGGTCAGTCGCTATGACGTGGTGGTGCTGGACCGGGACCTGCCAGGCATGCACGGCGATGACATCTGCCGCACCCTGGCCGCCGAGCAGTCGCCGAGCCGCATCCTGATGCTCACCGCGGCCCGGTCGGTCCAGGACCGGGTGGAAGGGCTCAGCCTCGGCGCCGACGACTACCTGCCCAAGCCATTCGACTTCACCGAGCTGGTCGCCCGTGTCCAGGCCCTCGCCCGCCGCCCTGGCGCACCGGCGCCCGCGATCCTGGGCTACGGCGACCTGAGCCTGGACCCCGCCCGGCGCACCGCCACCCGGGGCGGGCGGGCGCTGACGCTGACCCACAAGGAATTCGACGTGCTGGAGTGCCTGCTGTCCGCCGGGGGACGTCCGGTCTCGGCCGAGGAACTGCTCCAGCGGGTGTGGGACGAGGCGACCAACCCGTTCACCACCACCGTCAAGGCCACCATCAACCGGCTGCGCGCCAAGCTCGGCGACCCGCCGGTGATCGAGACCATCCGCGAGAGCGGCTACCGCATCGGAGAACGGTGATGCGCATTCCCCGTACGCGGCCAGGGTTCTGGTCCCGGCTGCGGCCGCCACGCCGTACCGCCCGGCTGCGCCTGGCCCTCCTCTTCGGCGGAGTGTTTATGGTGTGCGCTTTTGCCCTGGTCGGCATCAACTACCTGCTCCTCGCGACGGCGCCGCACGGGTTTGACAAAGGCCAGCCGCCCCCCTATTCAGGTGCCAAGCCCGTCGGCAACCTGGCGTCCCAGCCTCCCGCAGCCCAGCTCAGGGAGGCGGCTAGCCATCAAGCCGACGTCGACCTCAGGCGGCTGCTGATCCAGTACGGGATCGCCCTGGGCATCGCCAACGCCATGGCCTTTACGCTGGGCTGGCTGGCAGCGGGGCGGGTCTTGCGCCCACTTTCCACCATCACGGCGACCGCCCGCCAGATCTCGGCCACCAGCCTGAGCGAACGGCTCAGCCTGCCGGGTCCCGACGACGAGCTCAAGGATCTCGGCGACACACTGGACGGGCTGTTCGCCCGCCTGGAGGCTTCCTTCGAAGCGCAGCGGCACTTCGTGGCCAACGCCTCGCACGAGCTGCGCACCCCGCTGACCACGGACCGCGCGCTGCTGCAAGTCGCGCTGGATGAGCCCGACGCCACCGCCGGCATGTGGCGGGACGCAGGCGAGGAGCTCCTCGCCTCCAATACCGAGCAGGGACACCTCATCGAGGCCCTGCTCACGCTGGCCACCAGCGAGGCAGGCCTCCATCACCGCGAGCCCGTCGACCTGTGCGCCGTCATCAGGGCGGTCCTGCCCACCCCCCGCCCTGAGACAGGCCGGCTGGGGCTGCACCTTGAGGCGGCCACCGCCGTCCTGGACGGCGACCCGGTGCTGACCGAACGGCTAGTGACCAACCTGGTCGACAACGCCGTCCGGCACAACATCCCGGGCGGATGGGTCCAGGTTGCCACCCGGACCGTCGGCGGCCGTGCCATCCTGTCGGTGGCGAACACCGGGCCGGTCATCCCGCCGGACCAGGTCGACCGGCTATTCCAGCCCTTCCAGCGGCTGCAGCCACGCCGCGGCAGCAACGGCCACGGCCTCGGCCTGTCCATCGTCCACGCGATCGCGGCCGCTCACGGCGCCGCGGTCAACGCGCAAGCCCTGCCTCGGGGCGGCCTGGCCATCGACGTTACCTTCCCGCCGCCGGGGCGGGTCGCGGGCCAGCCCGCGCAACGGGGCGTCGCGTTAGGCGTGTAGCCTATCGCCGCCAGAGGCGGAGAACCCTGGCGCGGGCGACATTCTCATCACCACGAGCCCGGTTCCAGTCGGCCAGATCTCCTGGTAAATGGCATTCCCAGGTGAATGCCATTGATCACCTAAGGCAAATACCAGGCAATGTGGGCAGCCTTTTCGGCACTCCTGCCTCGCCCTGGCGTGTCGGCGGCCGCCGGTCACAGATGTGACGGTGATGTGACCTGCCCGAAGGTACACCGGAAGTGAGAAATACAGCCGACAGGGGCCAAGCGATTCGCGCAGCCCTAGAGTTCGCGCAGCCCAGGGGAGGAAATGAAGTGAACACCGGGACAGGCGCCCCTCGGCGTTGGCACCAGGCGTGGCCGCAGCGTGTGGGCTTGCTGGCCGTTATGGCCGGCCTCGTGCTGCTGACGGTGGCGTGCGGCGGCAACTCGGCTTCCACCGGGTCCGGCGGGTCATCGCAATCAGCAGGGGCAGCGCCCTCGGCATCTAGCAACGCGGTCGCCTTTTCGCAATGCATGCGCTCCCACGGCATACCCAATTATCCCGACCCCTCGGCCGTCTCTGGTCCTGTCGATTCCAGCCAGCTTGGGGTCTCCGACACTGTCTATGAGTCAGCCAGGACCGCCTGCTTCCGGCTGTACCCGCAGCGGCACGCCACCGGGCCGACCCCGGCCCAGCAGCAGCATGTGCTGGGCCAGCTGCTGATCTTCGCCAAGTGCATGCGCACCCACGGCCTGCCGGCCTTCCCCGACCCCAACCCCGCGAGCACCATCTGGGGGAACGGTGGGGGACAGCTTTTCACCCTTCCGAGCAGCATTAACCCGAATTCGTCGCAGTTCACGTCCGCGGAGAACTCGTGCAAGTCGCTGATGCCCAGCAACGTCGCGATCAGGGGGAACAAGGGCGGCGGCCAGTGAGCGGCACGACTGCCTGGCCTGGATCCACCGACGAAATCCCCGAGTTTGCCGGCATTTAAATGAAAAGGTGCCCTCTGGCCTGGGATGATGGGAGTTACCACGCTTCCACCGGACCCGCTGGAGAGGACACCTCGTCAGTGCAATTGTTGCATGCCGCTGCGCGGACCCGTGCCGTGTTCGACGATCCGAACCTGCTGGCGCACGCCGGCCTGGCCCCGCTCCTGGCGCTCGCCGGCCGCGCCGGGCAGGCCAGGAACCTGCCGGGCCGGCCGAAGACCGACAAGGAAGACGCGCGCTGGATCGCGCGGCTGACCGAGATGGGATGCTGCGGTCCTCGTTCGTGCCGCCGCCGCAGATCCGGGCGCTGCGGGTCTACACCCGGCACATCTGGGACCTGACCGCTGACCGCACCCGGTACTGGCAGCGGCTCGAGAAGCTGCTCGAGGACGCTCTTTGCAAGCTGACGTCCGTGATCTCCAGGCTGGCCGGGCACCAGACCGCCCGCGCGGTCATCGAGGCGATGATCGCCGGGGAGCGCGACCCGCGGGTCCTGGCGGCCCACGGCCAGGGCAGGATGCGGAACGAGAAGCTCCCCGCGCTCGCTGAGGCACTGTCCGGCATGCGGTTCGGCCCGCAGCACGCGCACGCCGCCGCGTCCCTGCTGCGCTCCATCGACCTGCTGGATGCCGAGCTGCGGGACCTGCAAGAACGGGTAACCGAGCACCTGGCCGCGATCCCCGGCTCCTGGGGCGTGGACGCCGACGGCGTGACCGGGCCGCAGGCCGGGCGGGCCGCTGACGCGGCCGCGCTCCCGGCCGCGGAGCGGCTGGATGAGATTCCCGGCCTGGGCCGGGAATCTGCCATGGCGCTGATCGCGGAGATCGGCCTGGACATGAGCCGCTTCCCGACCCCGGAGGCGCTGGTGTCCTGGGCTGGCCTTACCCCGACCGCACGGCAGTCCGGCCCCCGCTCGGGCCGGGGGAAGAAGGGGCACGGCAACACCTACGCCAAGCGCATCGCGGTCCTGGCCGCCTACGCCGCCG
>Ga0265338_10002069_pt1 | contig 30989 bp, 12 predicted proteins | sample 42126metaG_FD_193579 | JGI IMG/M metagenome (GOLD analysis project Ga0265338, IMG submission 193579) | Rhizosphere microbial communities from Carex aquatilis grown in University of Washington, Seatle, WA, United States - 4-21-26 metaG | ecosystem: Host-associated > Plants > Roots > Rhizosphere...
AACGGGGACGCCGGTGCCCGGATTAAATCTGACCGCGACCGCGGCGGTTTTGTCCACGATATCTCCTACTTCAATCTTTCAATGACGAACGTCCGGAATCCAATCCTGATTTATACCGAATACACCAACACCACGTCCATGTATCGCGCGGTGGACAATATTTCACCCGCCATTGCTGCCTCCTATCCCAGCGCGCCGGTCGTTGCGGGCAAGACTCCGACTTACCGCGATCTCACCATCAGCAACGTCACCGCCAACGCCCAGGCCACCCGCGCCGCCGGGCTTATTTGGGGTTTGCCGGAAATGTCCATCAGCAATGTCACGCTGATTAACGTCCATCTCGCCGGTTCGAAAACATTCGGTATTTACGACGCAAAGAATGTGAGGATCATTGACAGCTCGCACAGCGTGCCCAATGGCGTGAGCCAGTTTTCATTCTTCAATGCGGACGTCACCTTTTCCAATTCCACGCCATCGGCGAGCATGGTCACGCTCGATGGGGCCACGACCAACTCCATCGCCAATCGCTTCACCTTTTACAATTCGCTGGTGACCCTCAAGAACACCAACGCGCTTGACCTGGGAACGTCCGTGACGCTGGGGGCGAGCACGTTCACGGTGAGCAATAACCTGGTATTGTCGCGGACAAACGTCTTGAACTTTCTTCTCGGCACAAACGCAGCGACGATTTCCGTTGTGGGCGACCTCACGCTGCGGTGTACCAATAATGTCACGGCCAGCGGCGGCTTTACCAACGGAACTTATACCCTGTTCACTTATACGGGAGGCTTGGGCGGCGGCCCGCCGATACTGGGCACGACGCCGGCGGGTTACAATTGCACATTCGATACCAGCACGGCCGGACAGGTGAACCTCATCGTGACTTCGCCGGCGCCTCCGGCCCCGACGAATTTGACGGCGACGGGAACGAACCTGTTGATCAATTTGAGCTGGAACGCGGTGGCGGGTGCGACCAGTTACAATCTCAAGCGCGGTGTGACGAATGGCGGGCCGTATCCGACGGTTTACGGCGGGCTGGTGGTGACGAATTATACGGACGCGGCGGTGACCAATGCGGTGACCTATTATTACGTGGTGACGGCGGTGTCGGGCGGCGAAAGCACCAACTCCCTGCAGGCCAGTGCGACCCCGCTGCCTTCGGCATTGCCGACCAATATTGTGGCGCAGGTCAACGGTGGCCAGTTGCAATTATCATGGCCACAGGATCACCAGGGCTGGCATTTGCAGATGCAAACGAACGATGTCAGCACGGGTTTGACGGCCAACTGGGTCGATGTCCCCAATTCCACGGCCACCAACCAGGTTGTCATCCCCGTTGATCCCGCCAACGGTTCCGTTTTCCTTCGGCTGACGTATCCATAGAAACCCTGGAGCAAACCCGCGGTTCGGAAAGTTGTCTCCCCGACGGTTTTTAATCGAGCCGGTGGTTTAACCATGAAAAACTCCATCCAAAATCGTGGTGTATCAGGTGAGGTACGCCAAGGCCAGCCAGCCGGCCGTTATTTTTCTGCTATTAAGTGTGACCGGAACTTGGGAAAATGACCCAATGCGAGCCGTCGCCGGATTGGCTTTGGTCTTGATGATTGTTCAGGAAGCGGAATTGAAAACGAATGGGAAGGATGCGGAAACATGACGAATAAAAGACGGATGTTGGTGATGGTTCTCGGCGTTATCATTGCCGGGATGGGTTGCGCCCGGGTGGCCGGGGCGGCGACAGCCAAGATGGACGGTGCTCCGTGGCCGAAAGGCAGCTCCCCGCAGGAAGTCGGCAAACGCGTTGCCGAGCGGTTTGTTCCCACCCCGTACCAGAATTATGGCAAGACCAACCCGGCTACCGCCATCCTTTATCCGGAAGTCTGCACGTGGTACGGCGCGTTGACCTTTGCCCGGTTGAGCGGCGACCAGGACCTTACCGCCCGCTTGATCAAACGTTTCGAGCCGCTGTTGTCGTCCTCCCAATCCAAACTGATTCCGCAGCCGGTCAACGTGGATTTTTCGGTGTTCGGGATCGTGCCTCTGGAAATTTATATCGAGACCAAGGATCCGCGTTGTCTGGCCCTGGGCAAATCTACGGCGGGCAATCAATGGGCGGCGCCGACCAATGGCGATGAGCTGAGCGCGGAAACCCGCGGCTGGATGGCCAAGGGCCTGAGTCCGCAGACGCGGTTCTGGATTGACGACATGTTCATGATCATTGCGCTGCAAACCCAGGCTTTCCGGGCGACGGGAGATACCCAGTACCTGGACCGCGCCGCTCGGGAAATGGTGGCGTATCTCGATGAATTGCAGCAGCCCAATGGACTGTTTTTTCATGCCCCGGACGTGCCTTTTTTCTGGGGACGCGGCAACGGTTGGATGGCCGCCGGCATGAGCGAATTGTTGCGGTCGTTGCCGGAAAATCATCCGCAACGCGCCCGCATCCTGGCCGGCTACCGGAAATTGATGGCGTCGCTGCTCAAATATCAGGACGCCAACGGCATGTGGCATCAACTGATTGACCATCCGGAGGCCTGGCCGGAAACCTCCTCCACCGGCATGTTCACCTTTGCCATGATCACCGGGGTGAAAAACGGCTGGCTGGATGAAAAAACTTATGGTCCGGCGGCCCGCAAGGGCTGGCTGGGGCTGGTCAAATATCTGAATGCGGACGGCGATGTGCGCAACGTCTGCGAAGGCACCAACAAGAAGAATGACCTCGATTACTATCTGAGCCGCAAACGCAACACGGGCGACTTTCATGGCCAGGCCCCGATTCTGTGGTGCGCCTCGGCCTGGCTGCGTTAGGCGGCGGTTTGAGTCGGTTCGTCAGGCCCGGACGGGCTGTGTACACACATTTAGCCATTGAAAAACCCGGTGTTTTGCTGGCATTTTCCCGGGCGACCTTGTATCTAGATTCCGCAATCAATTAAATTGGCTATGAATATTTTCAGGAAAAATAGATCCGCCCCACTTGCCCTTTTGCTGACCATGGCAGTTCCGTTTTCGGTGCCGGCCCAGATGGAAACAACGAATGCGACGGCAGCCGCCATCGCTAATGCTGCCCCGGACATAACGAATGCCGCCGAAGCAACCGTTGCCGAATCCAACTCCGTTCCGGCGATTCCCGTGCTGCAAATCAAGGCCGACCAGGTCACCGCGAAGGTCAGCCCGATGCTTTACGGATTGATGACCGAGGAGATCAACTATTCCTACGAAGGCGGGCTCTACGGCGAGCTGGTCCGCAACCGCTCGTTCAAAGCCAACCCGACCAATGCGATGTTCTGGAGCGCCTTCGGCAATACGACGATGTCGCTCGACACCAACCAGCCGTTGAACGCCGCGTTGAATGTGAGTCTGAAACTGGACACCAGCAAGGCCACGAAGAATTCTCCGGTCGGTATCGCCAACGACGGGTACTGGGGTATCGCCCTCCGGCCCGATACGACTTATCGCGTGTCATTTTACGCCAAGGGGAAAAATTTCAATGGGCCCTTGACGGCAAGTCTCGTCAATGTCCCGACCAACTTCACGGTCAAGATCAAATCCGACGATGGCACGACGAATGTCCCCGTACCGGTTCAACGGGGTATATTTACCAATAACGGAGTTGTCTCGACCGGTTGGGTAGTCCCGACCGGTTCGGTATTCAGCGATGGTACCCCAATGAAAATGTATTTCGGAGAATTTATGTTGCCCGTGGCCAGCGCCACCATTCCCAAAATCTCGGATGGCTGGCAGAAATACGAGGTGACGCTGACGACAGGACATATTGTTCCCTCCAAAAACAATCGTCTGGTGGTTTCCACGACCAAAGGCGGCTCTTTCTGGCACCGGCACCCCGCCGTCTGGATCAGCCAGGTGTCGCTGTTCCCGCCCACATATGCCGACCGCGCGAACGGCAATCGTCCCGACCTGATGCAACTGCTGGCGGATATGAACCCGAAATTTCTCCGTTTTCCCGGCGGCAATTATCTGGAAGGCAACTTCATCTGGACCCGCTTTAACTGGAAGAACACCATCGGCGACGTCGCCCAGCGGCCCGGCCACATGGATGATGCCTGGGGTTACTGGTCCACCGACGGCATGGGCCTGCTGGAATTTCTCCACTGGTGCGAAGACCTCCATATGGAGCCGGTGCTCGCCGTCTTTGCCGGTTATGCCCTCAGGCACGACTACGTCAAGCCCGGTCCTGACCTGGAGCCTTACGTCCAGGATGCGCTCGATGAAATCGGATATGTTATCGGCGACACCAGCACCACCTGGGGCGCGCAACGGGCAAAGGACGGCCATCCCGAGCCATTCCCGTTGCGTTATGTCGAGGTCGGCAACGAAGACCAGTTCGACCGCTCCGGCAGTTACGACGGGCGGTTCACACAATTTTATGACGCCATCAAGGCGAAGTATCCCCAGTTACAAGTCATCGCCACCACCAAAACCAAAACCCGTGAGCCCGATGTGATTGATGAACATTACTATCGCTCGCAGGAGGACATGGAGGCGCACGCTCATGATTACGACAAGCGCAGCCGCGACGGCAAAACAAAGGTGTTTGTCGGCGAATGGGCTACGCGCATCGGCAGCCCCACACCCAACATGGCGGGCGCGCTCGGCGACGCCGCGTGGATGACCGGCATGGAACGCAATTCCGACCTCGTCATCATGTCCTGCTACGCGCCGTTGTTCGTCAATGTCAGCGACCTGGGTAAAGGCCGTTCGATGCAATGGAAGACGGACCTGATCGGTTACGACGCGCTCAACAGCTACGGCTCGCCCGCCTACCACGCGCAGAAGATGTTCAGCACCCATCATGGTGACGAAGTGCTCGCAACGGATTCGCAGGCCATTCCCACCTACACCTGGCAACCGCCCGTCCGGCGCAACCGTGACGGGGTGGAACAGCCGCGTCCGCCGGCGCAGGATGTGCCGACGCTTTTCTTCAACGCCACTCGCAACAGCCAGAATGGAACCATTTACCTTAAGGTCGTGAACCGCCAGGGCACGCCGCAAACGGTGAAAGTTGAAATCGGCGGGGCCTCGGCCGTTGAACCCGAGGGGGTAGCGACGGTGCTGAAGGCGAGCAGCCCGGATGACACCAATTCCATCGAAGAGCCGGCCAAAATTGTTCCCGTCACGGAAAAAGTTGACGGATTGGGAACGGACTTCACCCGCGAATTCCCGCCCTATTCCATCACCATTCTGGAATTGAAGACGAAGTGATCAAATTTACGCTCGCCCTCACCTCCAGGAGAGGGCCGGGGTGAGGGCGGATGTCGTCACTGATTTCACCGTCACGATTGTGGAAACAGATTCTTACTCCTGTCACCTTTGCCCGCGGTGGGGCGTCTAAAGCCGCGTGCTGCCAACCCGATTGAATCCTTTGTTCCTCAAATTGGCCGTCTGCTGCGCGGTGGTTTTTATCGCGACCGCCTTGCCGGGTGCGGAACCGCCAGTCGCCATTTCCGAAACGGATGCCAGCTTCACGCTCGACAACGGCATTGTGGCCGCGCAGGTGGCGAAACGTTCGGGCGATTTGATGTCGCTCAAATACAAAGGGCTGGAGATGCTCGACAACGTCACGCAGCGCGAGCCCGGCTACTGGTCCCACAACACCGCGCGCGGCCAGCCGGTTGCCCGTATCACGATTGACCCCAAAACCAACCGCGGCGACCGCGGCGAGGTGTCCGTCCGGGGAATTTCCGGCGGCAACCCAATGGGCAGCGGCCCGGGTGGCAGTGTGATGGCTGACATCGAAATCCGTTATGCGCTCGGCCGCGGTGATTCGGGCGTTTATACCTATTCCATTTTCAGCCATCCCACGAATTATCCCGCGACCTCGGTCGGCGAAGCCCGTTTTTGCCTCAAACTCAATGACAGCCTGTTCGACTGGATGACGGTGGATACCAACCGGAACATGGCCATGATCACCACCTACGACTGGAATCACGGCACGGAGTTGAACATGAAGGAGGTGCGCCGGATGAACAGCGGCTTGTATCAGGGCCAGGTCGAACACAAATACGATTACTCCGCCAATCAGTTCGATGTGCGGTCCTGGGGTTGGGTCAGCAGCGCGAAACACATCGGCCTTTGGTTCGTCAATCCGTCCGTCGAATACCTGAGCGGCGGGCCGACCAAATTCGAATTATCCGCGCACCGTGACGCGACCTTCACCGACAGCCTGGACGCGCCCGCGCCGCCGACGTTGTTGAACTACTGGCGGGGCAGCCATTACGGCGGCAGCCTGTGCAACATCGCCCAGACCGACGTCTGGACCAAGGTTATCGGGCCGTTTTTGATCTATTGCAATTCGGGCGCCACCCGTGACGCGCTCTGGCCGGACGCGCTCGCCCAAGCAACCCGGGAAGCCAAAGCCTGGCCTTACGACTGGGTCGCTGGCGTGGATTATCCGCACAAGAACGAACGCGGCATTGCCAGGGGACAAATCGTGGTCAACGATTCCCAGGCACCCGGGCTGGTGATCAGCAACCTGCTGGTCGGCCTCACGGCGGCGGATTACGTGCCGGCAGTTATTCCACGCGGTCGCGGCGGGTTCGGCGGATTCGGTCCGGGCGGCGGGGGCGAGGACGATACGAACAGTGCCAGCAATTTCCCCGGCGGGTCCGGTCGCGGCACCAATGACGCGGCCAGCGGAGATTTCACGAATCGTTTCGCCCGGTCTGGGACCAACTTCAATGGCGGCTTTACCAACGGCTTCGGCCGGTCGGGCACCAATCGCTTTCGCGGGCGCGGCCGGGGCGGGCGCGGAGGGGGCGGCGGATTTGGTCTCGGGTTTGCCGGCCCGCGCATCGTGGACTGGCAGAACGACGCGAAACATTACGAATTCTGGGTGCCCGCCGATGCCAAAGGCCGTTTTACCATCCCGAACGTCCGTCCCGGCACTTATACATTGCACGCGATTGCCGACGGCGTGCTCGGCGATTTCAGTTTGACGAACGTGACCGTCGCCGCCGGCCAGAGCCTGCAACTGGGCAAATTCATCTGGCAACCGGTCCGTTTGGGCCGGCAACTTTGGGACATCGGCATTCCCAATCGCAATGGTTCCGAGTTTCTCGAGGGCGATAATTATTTCCACTGGGGCTGGTATCTCGGTTACTCGCGGTTGTTTCCGAACGACGTGAATTACTTCATCGGCAAAAGCGATTTTCACCACGACTGGTTTTTCGAGCAGGTGCCGCATAATGAAGACCCCGAAAACAACGACGGCCGCGGTCGTGGCCGCGAGACGACCTGGTCCATCACCTTCAACCTGCCCGCTGCGCCAAAGGGCCGGGCGACTTTGCGGCTGGCCATCTGTGGTGTGGGCACGCGCACCCTCGCTGCGGCTGTCAACGACCGGTCCATCGGGAGCATCACCAATTTGGTTTACAATGCCACCATCAACCGCGATGGTATCGGCGGTTATTGGTCCGAGCACGACCTAGCTTTTGACGCATCGTTGATGAAATCAGGTGTTAACGTGATGCAACTGACCGTTCCCGAGGGCTCACTGACCGCCGGCATCCTTTACGATTACCTCCGGCTGGAACTGGATGAAGCGGTCGCGTCACCAAAGACCGGGCAGTAAGTAATTGTTGCAGCGCTTTGGTCGGCGTTCACAGAGACGCAATCCCACGAACTCGTACCTGCGTCTCCGATGAAAAAACACTCAACTCTTGGTCGGCCAGGAGCCCCATCCTGCGCATGATCCCCAACTGCATGACCGCCGTGGAACGGCGAAAATCGTCGAAAGCGCGTGCCAGATCTTTGTCCCTCTGGTGAATCAACTTGTAGACTCGCAAATATCGCTCGTGCGCTGTGCCTTCAGTAGCGCTGATTTCGGTGTCCAAGTCCGCCAGCACACGAGCACAGTAACGTTCAAGCAACACCGAATGCACTTTCTTGAAGTGACGCCAATCCGATTCTGGAAGGTCTGAAGGCATGACTGCTCAACCCGCCGAACGTCCAAGCTCAGGCACAGGCGCGGGAAACGACGCCACGACGAAGCCGGGGAGCAGAGAATCTCCCGCGCTGTCCAAATCTGAAAGCGCAGCGTCTTTTGCCTGCGGCGCTTTGTTAGGCATCGCGATCATAAACTCTAAAACACTCTCCGCCAATCAATGTGGGGCTCCCGGCAACGGCGAGAAAATGACCAACCGCTTCACTCTTGGGTCTTCTTGTAGCACCTTTCTCGCCTCAGCCGCGTGATTCGTGGAAACATATATATCATAGAGGATAGATCCTCCCATAGAGCAGTCGATTCCCTTTTCCTTAAGCACTCTTTCAACCATCCCATAATGCTTAGGGTCGGTCCCATCACAACCAGCAACAACCACCCAAGTCGCCCTATCGTTATAATTAATGTGAGAAGACTGCCCCACGTGGGAGCAACCACAGTATACAACCGTGGCAACGATTGCTGGGAGGATCTGTCTAAATTTCATCGGCAAGCCTATCCTGGCTCATGTGCTCAACGATGCCTAACAATTGTTATACGACGGTCCATGCACGGCCCGGTGCACGGTCGGTTTTTATAACCTTTTTTGCTGCCATGCTCTTACGAAAGCAAACCTGCGAATTTCTATCAAGGATTTATCACCGAAACAATATCCCCCAGTTCGGATTTTCGCCTTCAGGCGGTCGGGTTGAGGTGGGCTCAAATCGCGTAAACGCGGAACTCCAAACGGGCATCCCCAATTTGGCAGTGATGCTTTTTGGTGGGGCGGGGCTACTGACGAGCCGGCTCGCGAGGACGCTCGCCCCACCGAAAATTGAAAAACGTACCACTATCCCTAATTTGGTGGACTTGTCTTTCCGTTACCTTTGCCGGATGCTGGGCGTCCAATTTCCTGTCAACCTGACCATGAAATGATGCCGCTGCAATCCATCGCCGTGCGAATCAGCTTTCGCTGCCAGCCTTTTGGAAAGCTGCAACGATTTTGGACTGCGGTGGCAAAGCGCAGCGGCGACACCGCTTTTCGACTGCGTTTGGAGCTTCCAAAGCGGCGTGGCGCTCCGCTTCCCGCCGCAGTCCAAAATAGTATAGTTGCCTCCCTCTGCGGACTCTGCGTCTCTGCGTTAAGAGTGGGTCTAAGGACGCGCTTCACGGCTGTTGCCATCAGCCTTACGATCTTGTTTTCCCTGCGCGCCTTCGGCGGGCTCTCGCTGGCCGATGCGCCCGGGGCGGGCGACTTCATCCTGTTCGACGGCAAAAACACCGCGCCCATTCTGGTTGAAACCAACGATGAACGCGCCGTCAGCCGTGCCGCGGCCGATCTGGTGGAAGATGTTCAGCGGGTGACCGGCGCGAAACCGGAACTGGCACCCGATGCCGGCGGCAAAACCAATCTGGTCATCATCGGCACGCTCGGCCAAAGCAAAACCATTGACCGGCTGGTCGCGGATGGAAAACTGGACGCGGGCGGCCTCCGCGGCCAATGGGAAAGTTACGTCCTGCAGATCGTCAAAAAACCATTGCCGGGCATCGAAGAGGCGCTGGTCATCGCCGGCAGCGACCGACGGGGAACAATTTACGGGATTTACCAGTTATCGGAACTCATCGGCGTCTCGCCGTGGTATTGGTGGGCGGACGTGCCGGTGAAAAAGAAAAAACTGGTCGCGATTCACGGCGATATTTTCAAGCAAGGCCCGCCGGCGGTGAAGTATCGCGGTATTTTCCTGAATGACGAGGATTGGGGCCTGCGACCCTGGGCGGCCAAAATCTTCGACCCGGAGACCGGCAACATCGGGCCCAAAACCTACGCCAAAATCTTCGAGCTGCTCCTGCGGTTGCGCGCGAATTACCTCTGGCCGGCGATGCATCCCGACACCCGCGCCTTCAATTTTTATCCCACCAACAAGGAAATCGCCGATGCGTACGGCATCGTGATGGGCTCGTCGCATTGCGAGCAGATGCTGCGCGACAACGTGGACGAATGGAAACGCGACGGGCAGGGCGAATACAATTTTGTCACCAATCCGGACGGCGTGTTGAAATACTGGGAACAGCGCGTCCGGGAGAATGGGAAATTTGACAACGTTTATACGCTGGGCATGCGCGGGATCCACGACGGCGCGATGCCCGGCGGGGGCACCGTGCCGGAAAAAGCGGCGCGCCTGCACACCATCATCGCCGACCAGCGTGAGATGTTGGGCCGCCTGGTCAACACCAACGTCGCCGCCGTGCCGCAGATTTTCTGTCCCTACAAGGAGGTCCTGGAGCTTTACCAGCGCGCGCCGGACATCCCCGACGACATTACGCTCGTCTGGCCGGACGACAACTACGGCTACATCCGCGAATTTTCCGACGCGCGCGAGCGCCGGCGCAGCGGCGGGGCAGGGGTTTATTATCACGTTTCCTATTACGGCCGCCCGCGGGATTATCTCTGGCTCTGTTCGACGCCGCCGGCGCTCATCGCCGAGGAAATGACCAAGGCTTACGATTACGGTGCGGACAAGGTCTGGATCCTCAATGTGGGCGACCTCAAGCCGGCGGAACTCGATATTGAATTCTTCCTCAACCTCGCGTGGAACCTGCAGGCGTGGAACGGGACGAACACGTACGACTTGTTGGGAAAGCAACTGGCGCGCGATTTTGGCCCGGCCAATGCGCCCGAACTTGCCTCGATCCTGGCCGAATATTATCGCCTGAACTTCCAGCGCAAGCCGGAGCACATGGGTTGGCCAACGAACCAGCTGTTTTCTGCCGATGAGGCCGGGCAACGGCTGGCGGCCTGGCAAAAGTTGTCCGTGCGCGTTGATGCCATTGGAAAAAACGTGCCCCTGGAATCGCAGGACGCCTTTTTCGAACTGGTCGGGTATCCGGTCAAGGCGGCGGCGGCGATGAATGAGAAATGCCTTGCCGGCTCGGCGGCCGATGAAATTCGCCGCCTCACCGCCGTTTACAACAACCAAACCGCGAGCGGGAAATGGCGTTTCATGATGTCATCCAATCCGCGTGGCCAGGTGGATTTCCCCATTCCAACCGCTTCGGAAAATCATTCGGATGAACGTAGCAGCAGTCGGCAGACTGCCAAAATCGTCAGTAACACAGCCGTCTCTGGCGCTCTGCCGAGCGCCGCCACGAGCAGCGGGGCGGAATTCATCGAGGATAACCATCGCGTGGTCATGGAAGCGGAACACGCATCGGCTTTCCTCCCGGGCAAGGACGCGCAGTGGCGGAAAATCATCGGCCTGGGCTACAACGGTGAGGCGGTCTCGGTTTTTCCAACTCTGGTTCCCGTGCGCGACCAGCCGCCGAAGATTTTGAGCGAATCGCCGTGCCTGCAATACAAAATCTGGATCCAGCATCCGGGCGACTGGCAGTTCACCGTGCGGGCGCTGCCGACCTTTTCCGTCGAGACCGGCAAACCGCAGCGTTATGCGATTGCAGTGGACGACGGGCCGCCGCAAATTGTTTCGTTGCCGGCATCGCAAAGCGAAACGGACCGGCATTGGCAGGAAAATGTTTTGCGTAACGCGGCGCCGACCGCGAGCGTCCATGCCCTCACGCAACCTGGACAACACACGCTCAAAATCTGGATGGTGGACCCGGGCATCGTGATTGACACCATAATTGGCGATGGTGACCACCAGCCGTTGGGTTACAGTTGGCCCCCGGAAGCCCGGAACCGGCAGCGGAGCGAGTAGGTGTTTTTCCCCAAGGCATGGTCGCAGAAACAAACGTAATAAATCTATGACTGGACTTCTGTGCGATCGGAGCGCGGACAGCTTTGTCCGCGAGTTCCCGGGACGTGTGATCTTCCGGACAAGACTGTCCGCGCTCCGTGGAGACGTTCAGCGCGAGTTTTTCAACCGCTGTAAATTACTGCCCCGATTATTTATCACGATGGCATTGGCGGGAACCCTGGTCAGCACCGGTTGCGCCCGGACCGGAGCGGAGACCAAAACGGCCCCGGCCGCATCGGCCAAGTCGGTCGCTGTCACCGGGAAGGTAAAACCGGATTCCGCTGCCACCAACGCTCTGGCCCCGGACCTGGCGACCAATCCGGCCCCGCCGGCGGTCGCCATCAATCCCGTGTTGCCCGGCATTTTTATTGCGGGTGATTCCACCGCCGCCCGGGGGGCCGGCACCAACCAGCAGGGCTGGGCGGTGCCTTTCGCCGGTTACTTCGACCCGGCCAAGGTCAATGTTGTCAATCGGGCGCGCGGTGGCCGCAGCAGCCGCACCTTTATCACCGAGGGTTTGTGGGACCAGTTGCTGGCCAACGTCAAACGGGGCGATATCGTGTTGATCCAGTTCGGCCACAACGATGCCGGGGCCATCAACGATACGAACCGCGCCCGCGGCTCGCTCCCCGGGCTGGGCGAGGAAACGGAGGAAATTGACAACCTGCTGACAAAGAAACACGAGGTCGTTCACACCTACGGCTGGTACCTGCGCAGGATGATTGCGGACACCCGGGCCAAAGGGGCCACACCTATTGTGCTCACCCTGACAGTGCGTGACATTTGGAAGGACGGCCGGATTGAGCGCGGGTCCGGCCGTTATGGTCCCTGGGCCTCCGAGGTCGCGCGATCCGAGCACGTGTTGTTCATTGATTTGACCGACAAAATGGCCGACGAGTTTGAAGTGCTGGGCGAGGACAAGGTCAATGCGTTGTATCCTCGCGATCACACGCACTTCAACGCCGCCGGTGCCGAATTGCACGCCGCCGGTGTGGTGGCGGGGTTGAAAGGATTGCGGCCCAGTCCGGTCGTCAAATTTCTTTCCGCCCAGGGCCGGGAGGTTCCCGCCGACCGCTTCAGCTGGCTGCAGATGTTGCCGCCGGCCAATCCCAAACTGCCGACGCTCTTTCTCATCGGCGATTCGACCGTGCGCAACGGCCGGGGCGACGGCGCCAACAACCAGTGGGGCTGGGGCGATTTTGTGGGCCAATATTTTGACCCGGAAAAAATCAACGTGGTCAACCGCGCCATCGGCGGCACGAGCAGCCGTACCTACCTGCGGGAAGGACAATGGGACCGCGTGCTGGCCCTGATGAAGCCGGGTGATTTCGTGATGATGCAATTCGGCCACAATGACAACGGTTCACCCGCCGCCGGCCGCACCGCCATCCAGGGCATCGGCAACGAAACGCTGGCGGTGGACAATCCCACCAACCATCAGCACGAGGTCGTGCTGACGTTCGGCGGCTATTTGCGGAGGTATATTGCCGACGCGCGGGCCAAGGGCGCCACGCCGATTGTCTGCTCGCTCATTCCGCGCAAGATCTGGAAGGACGGCAAGATTGCCCGCAACAAGGACAGCCACGCCGGCTGGGCCGAACAGGTGGCGAAGGCCGAAATCGCCCCCTTTGTTGACCTCAATGAAATCATTGCGGAACGCTACGACACACTCGGGCCGGAAAAGGTTGATCCGCTGTTTGGCGACCCGCATACGCATACCAGCGCGGCCGGGGCGGAATTGAACGCCCAGTGCGTGGTCGCCGGCCTGAAAGCGCTCGCCGACGATCCGCTGGCGCCTTACTTGAAGGAAGAAAAACCATGACGATGAAACAATGGTTTTCATTTCTGGCAGCGATGGCCTTGCTGCTGGGCGACACATCGATACAAGCCAATGAACCGCTCCGCCCACCATTGTCATTTGACAGCGACTGGAGGTTTAATGCGGGCGCCATCCCGGGTGCGGAGCAGCCGCAATTTGACGACAGCGCCTGGCGCCGGATTGATGTGCCGCACGACTGGAGCATTGCGGGACCGTTTTCCGAAACCAACCGGACCGGCGGCGCGGGCGGCTTCCTGCCGTCGGGTGTCGGCTGGTATCGAAAGGATTTCACGCTGCCGGAAGCTATTTCAAACCAGTGTGTCTTCGTCGAATTCGACGGGGTGATGGCCAACAACGAGGTCTGGATCAATGGCGTGCTGCTCGGCAAACGGGCTTACGGTTACGTGAGTTTTGGTTACGAACTTACCGGCCATCTCAACTTTGGCACCGATCGGACGAACGTTCTCGCCGTTCGCGTCGATACTTCGGATCAACCCGCTTCGCGGTGGTATTCCGGCGCGGGAATTTATCGGCACGTCCGGCTGGTGGTGACGGACCCGGTGCACCTGACGGAAAATGGCGTGTTCGTCAGCGCACCGGTAATCAAATCGAATCAGGCGACGATTCATATCGAAATGATGGTTACAAATGAATCCCATTCCGACCGGCATGTTGTTGTCATCAGCTCTCTGCTCGCACCGGGACAGAAGTTTTCGGATGCCGACCTTGAACTCGAAGTCAAAAAACCATGGCTGGGAGCTCCGCAGGTGCCGGAACATCATTCATTTTTCAAACGGGCGACAGCCGCGCCTGCGCCTTACGCAGTGCTCGCGCCCGACGCGTCGACGAATCTTGCGGATGAGTTTATCGTGGAGTCGCCGAAACTTTGGGACCTTGACCATCCCAACTTGTATCGACTGGTTGCTCGTGTGATCACCTCGACGGAATCCGTCACCAATCGCGTTCAACCAGGCAAATTTGTGGATGAGGTCGTCGTTCCCTTCGGCATTCGCGATGCCCATTTTGACGCCGACACCGGATTCTGGCTGGACGGGAAGAATTTCAAGATTCAGGGCGTCTGCCTGCACCATGACGGCGGCGCGTTTGGCGCGGCGGTGCCGCTGGGGGTCTGGGAGGAGCGGTTGAAAACCTTGAAATCGTTCGGGGTGAATGCCATCCGCACGGCTCACAATCCGCCGGCGCCCGAGTTTCTCGATTTGTGCGATCGCCTGGGGTTCCTGGTCATGGACGAAATGTTCGATTGCTGGACCGTGGCGAAGAATCCTTACGACTATCATCTCTACTTCAACGAATGGTCGAAAACCGACGAACGCGACACCATCCAGCGCGACCGCAATCATCCCAGCATCATCCTCTACAGCGTCGGCAACGAAATCCACGACACCCCGAACGCGGAATTGGCAAAGGGCATTCTCCAGGGGCTGGTCGAGGTTGCCCACGAAGCCGACCCGACCCGGCCGGTGACGCAGGCGCTGTTCCGTCCAAACGTCAGCCACGATTACGATGACGGCCTGGCGGACCTGCTCGATGTGGTCGGGCAGAATTATCGCGAGAACGAAATCCTCGCCGCGCATGAACAAAAGCCGACCCGCAAAATCATCGGCACGGAAAACCGCCACGAACGCGCCGTCTGGCTGGCGTTGCGGGACAATCCAGCCTATGCGGGGCAGTTTCTCTGGAGCGGCATTGATTATCTGGGCGAATCGCGGCGCTGGCCGGTGATCGCCGCCGGTTCGGGCCTGCTGGACCGCACCGGCGCGCCGAAGCCGATGGCGTTCGAGCGGCAAAGCTGGTGGAATGACCAGCCGATGGTGTTTGTCACCCGCCGCATCGCGCCCAACGCTCCCGGGCCGACCGACCCCGGCTATGAACCGGCCCAGCAGGATGCGTTGCGCCGCCCGCAGGTGCTGTTTCACGACTGGACGCCGAAAGACACCACGCCGCACGAGGAGAACGTGGAGATCTATTCCAACTGCAAGGAAGTCGAACTGTTCCTGAACGGCAAATCGCTCGGAGCCAAACCGCTGAATTCCGACGCCTCCTCGCGTAATTGGAAAGTGCCCTACGCACCCGGCACGCTCAGGGCGGTTGCCCGAAATGGCGACAAAATCGTCGCCACGGATGAATTACGCACCGCCGGAACACCGGCGAAGATTATCCTCAACGCCAACCGCGACCAGCTTCCATTTGACTGGAACGGGGTTGCCTTTGTGCGGGCGATGGTGGTGGATGCCCACGGCGCCCTGGTCCCCTCCGCCACCAATCTGGTCGCCTTCAAAATTTCCGGCCCGGGGGTGATTGCCGCCGTGGACAATGCGGACAGCGCCAGCCATGAACCGTTTCAAGCGAATGAACGCCATGCCTTCCAGGGCCAATGCGTCGCGTTTGTCAAAGCCAGCGCCCCTTCCGGTAAAATCATTTTGACCGCATCGGCCCCCGGCCTGGAAAATGGTTCCCTCACCCTCAAGGCGCTCCCACCGGTTTGGGCGCCATGAATGGTCATCATCTCACGAATACCCCGGTAAGGCGCGCAGTCCTCTGCGCGCCGCGAACAGGGAAGAACCAACACCGGTTCGGAGACGGCGCGCGCGGAGTGACGCGCCCTACCTGTTCCGATGTGCCATGCGAGAATCGTCGAAGCTCACCATGAAAACCCTCTTGGCCGTCATCAGCGCCTTAAGCTGTCTGCAAACCGTTGCGGCTGACCTGGCGGCCACGAATCAGAACTCGCGTACCGGCCCGTTCATCCTCGGGGCGGAAATTTCCTGGGCTCCCGAAGATGAGGCCGACGGCGCGGAGTACTACGATCATGGCGTGCGGAAGGACATCTTTGAGATCCTGAAGAAGTACCAGTTCAATTACGTCCGGCTGCGGCTGTTTGTGGATCCCGGCGCGCCGGACGGTTACGCCGCGCACCGGAAGGAGGCGTTCTGTGACCTGGCTCACGTCGAGGCGATGGCGAAGCGTGCCCGGGCCGCGGGCATGGGCCTCCTGCTGGACATTCATTACAGCGATACGTGGAGTTCACCCGGGCACCAGAAAAAGCCGCTCGCGTGGGAAAGTTTGGATTTCTCTGGCCTGACCCGGGCCGTCCACGATTTTACCTGCCAAGCCGTCAAGGGTCTGAAGGAGCAGGGTACACCCGCCGACATGGTGCAGATTGGCAACGAGATTTCCGATGGTTTGCTGTTTCCCGACGGCCGCCGGAGCGACTGGGACAGTTTTGCGGCCTTGTTGAAGGCCGGCATTGACGGGGCGAAGGAGGCCGACCCTGCGGTTAAAATTGCCCTGCATCATCACCTCGGCCGGAGCAGCGAGCGGATGCGGCCGTGGCTGGACAATTTGATCCAGCGCGGTGTGGCGTTCGACATCATCGGCATGTCGTGCTACGCGCAGGCACAGGAAGGCGACTGGAAAACCAATTTTGCCGACCTGGCGAAACGGTATCCCGACAAAGGGCTGCTCGTGGTGGAATATTCTGCCCGCAAACGTTTCATCAACGACCTGATGTTCAATACGCCGGACCGGAAAGGGCTGGGCACGTTCATCTGGGAGCCGACGCGGCATCGGGAGGCGCTCTTCGACAAGGACGGCAAGAATGCCGGTGGCGGACAGGCTTCAAATTTCACCACCGATGAGGGTATCAATCAGGGCGAACGTTTGACCCGAACCAACGCCCCGGCCGCGGCCAATACCGACTCAAATGCAGCCGCTTATCACCGTTTTGGCACCAACGAGGCCGCCCGGGCCGAATGGCGCAAACGCCGTTTCGGCGGCCGTTATGACGTCAATGCACTGATGGATTTGTATCCGCTGATGTCCCGGGACTATGAGCCGGGCAATGCCGGACAGCCCAAAAGCAAATCTCCGTCTCAGTGAATCGAAGCCAGGGTTCTTAAAATTTCCTCCCTTTGCGGGTCGGATAACCAGGTGGCGGTGGCGACGTATTGCTGAGTGGCGGCCGGGTCCGTCTGGTTCCATTGTTTGAGGACATGGGCAAGCGAATCCAGCTTCAGCGTCGGGTCGTCGATGTTTTCAACCCATTGCATCGCCAGTTCGGGGGTGCGGTTCGCTCCATCAGTTTTGGCAATCATCAGGGCCGCACCGACGTCAGCTTCCTCGCCGGGGGGCAGGGTATTCACCCACACCGCCAGGCCCGCCGGATCCTGCAAACTCCAGCTGTCCATGGCCTGACCCAGGGCGTAACTGCGATTTTCACCCTGGGGCATGGCCATGGCATGGGCCGCCAGGCCTGCCGGGTTGCCGGCGCTCCAACCCTCCACCACAGCGTGAAAAGCGGTGGCGCGCAGGTTGTCATCGGTAATATTTTCCAATGCCCGAACCGCGTCCTCCGGCCGGCTCTCGCCCCAACGATGAAAGGTGGCTGCGGTCCAGTCCGCGCGGGAATCCGGCGGCCCGTCATTCAAAAATTCCAGAGCGGTCTGAAATTGTCCGGCATTGCTCAAAGCCACGACCAGCGCCGGGCCGCAGCCGGCACTGTCCTCCGGATCATCCGCCAGCAGCCGGCGCACGATCGCCAGGGTCAGTTGCGGTTGCCGGACGGCGCCGGCCAGCACCGCTTCCATGTCCACCCGCCGCTCGTCATCATCCTGTATCAATGCCCAATCCACGGCGCCGGCCGGATCGTTTTCTCCCCAGGCCCGGACCACGGCGAAACGCAATCGCTCACGCAATCCATCGCTTTGCGACCGCGCCCAGGCAATGGCGCGTTCGGGTGAACGGGTCACCAGGCACCGGACCAGGGCCAGCAGTTCCTCATCGCTCATCGAATCGTTCAAACTCGGAAATGATTCATCGGCGGCGGCGGTGGCTGCCGGGGTTGCCATTGACGATGAAACGGCGGCGGTCCCGGTTTCCGGTTCCGGCCGGGCAGGAGACCGATGCGGCCGGTGGAAAAGAAACAGCGCGATCCCGCCGGCCAGACCGAGGGTCAGGCCGATCCTTCCGAAATAAAATCTGACAGATCGCAACATTTGCATTTGAGGGTCGCTGCGAGCCCGGGCCCGCAGCGACCGGTTAATTCGATGATTTAGTTGTCCAATTCAACGCAGTCGTAGCTGCAGCCCGGGCTGAGATAGCCGCTGCCGCTGGAACCGCTGATGACGGTCAGCGTCATGATGTTTTGCCCGGTCACAAAGGCGCTGGCCGGAACGCTGAAGGTATAGGTCGTGTTATTGCCCCGGTAGGAACCGATAGTCATGGTTCGAGTGCTGGGTTCGCTGGGAGCCGCCGGGTTGGCGGAAGTCCAGGCATTGACCGTCAGCTTGGGCCGGCCGCCGGCGTACGCAGTGGTAATGCCGAGTTTTACCGTGTGCGCGGCAACCTGCGCGGCGGTAAGATTGAATTTAACCGTAGTTGGATTGTTGATTGCCACCCATTGATATGCCGGGAAGCTGCCGGCCGAGCTGCTGCCCACGGTGTAGGTGACCGGCCCCCAACTGCTCATCCGCACATCCGAAGGATGCATGGTGGTGAGGCGGGAACCGTTGAGAAATTCGTTGGGCGTGCCGTCCCAGTTGCCGATACGCCAGATCGTGGCGGTGGTGCTGGGATCGGCGGTGATCGTGATCGTGTTGAGCGCGACCGTGCCGCCCGCCGCGACCGTGACACTGCCGGTCCAGACCGCGAGTTCGTTCTTGTAGATCGTCATCGTATAGGTGCCGGGGCGCATGTTGGCGCCGGTGAAGGCGCCGTTGCTGGCCGCCGCCGTGGCCCAGTACTCGGCCTTGCTGTTGGCGAAGCCGACGGTATACGTATAAGCGGTATCGCGCCCGCTGATGCCCACGCCGGCAACCTTGCCGCGCCCGGCAGCCGCCACATAGCCCGTCAGTCCCATGCTGCTGAACCAGGAGGTATCAATCGTTCCCGGAGTCGCGCCCGTGGTGAAGACCAGCGTGTAGGCGTTGAGAATGCCGGTGCGATAAGCCTCGGTTTGCGCCTCGCCATAGTTGACGATGTAGGTGATTTCCTGGTCGGTCCCGCACTGGTTCAACAGGGAGCGGTAAAACGGCCCGCCCGAATTGCCTTCGTTGTTGTCCCGCACCATCCAGATGCCGACGCTGTTGCCCGTCGCACCAATGTAACTCCAATCCTTGAGTCGCATGTTGGAGTAATGCTTGGAGCGCGTCTGGCCGTTGGCAAGAGCGAAGATGTCGCTCGACTCAACCGTGCTGACGGTGTTCCGGATGTCGGAAGGAACCGGCCCGTTCGGCAGCAAGGTGGACGGGATGCGAACGATGTAGCGGCACAACCCCAAGGTGTCCGGTTCCGTGGTGAAATAGGTTGCCATGTAAATGTGGGGAAACCCGCTGCGCGCCAGGTAATAATGGGTCACGTTGCCGGCCTGCACGGTGATCCTGATGAAGCTGGTATTTACCACGGCGGCGCTGACCGAGACGGCGGAAACCCCGGAATAGAGAAAGTCGAAACCGGAATTGAGCTGGGAACCGCGACTCTGGTTCTGGTATTCGACGCCGTTGAAAACCAGGCTGGCGATGTCGACAGCCGACTGGGTGCTGACACCGTTGTCGGTCCGTCGGACCTTGAAAACCAGCCCGGCTCCCGTGTCCACAGTGTAAAAATCCGTGGAGCTGGTGAGGCCAAATGCCGCCTGGGCCTGGTCGGTGACATTTAAACAGGCCGCCAGACCGAAAGCTGCCGCCAGCCGGACAATTGATTTGTAATGTATTGAGTGCATTGATGGTTAGTTGGTTGATTGATTTGGCCGGAAAACCCGGCCGGCGGAAATGTCCCACCGGCCGGATCCGGGCCGGAACAGTCTTAATTGTCGAGTTCCAGGCAATCGTAAGCCCAGTTCGCACTGAGCCAGGTGCCGAGGTCGCTGGAGCCGCTGATCGGAGTGATCGTCATGGTATTGGCGCCGGACACCAGGTCGGCCGCGGGGATGCTGTAGGTGAACGTGGTGTTATTGCCGCGATACGTTCCAATGGTGACGCTGCGGGAACTGGGCTGGCTTGAAGCGCCCGGGTTGGTCAGGGCGTGGCCGTTGATGGTGACCGAAGGCCGCCCGCCGATGTAAGCGCTGCTGATGCCAATCCTTAACGTGTGCGCGGCCACCTGGCCGGACGTCAGGCTGAAGGTGACGGTGGTCGGACTGTTCGCACCACGGAATTGCACCGCTGGGAAGCTGCTGGCGCTGCTGCCGATCGCGAACGTCTTCGGTCCCCAACTGCTGTTGCGAGGATCCTGGGGATGCCATTGGGAGATGTTGTTGCCATTCAGGAATTCCTTGGGTGAACCATCCCAGGTGCCGACCTTCCAGATGGTGGTGGGATGCGACAGGGCCGAGGAGAGGTTGAGGGTGGTATTGCCGCCGGCGGAGACACTGGCGCTGACCGTGGCCACACCTAGTTCACCCTGATAAAGCGTTGCCGTGTAACTGCCCGGCTTCATGTTGCTGCAGGTGTAGGAACCGCCGCTGACGGTCGTCCAATACTGGGCCGTGCTGTTGGCGAAACCGACCATGCCGGTGGTACCGCTGTCGAGACCCGACGCCGTGCCATGCACTGTGCCGCGGCTGGAAACCCAACCGGTCAATCCCAGAGCCGACATGAAACTCATGTCGGGAACGGCTGGAGTGGAACCGGACGTGAAGACCAGCGCGTAAGGACCGTGCAAAACATTGGCGCGAAAGGCCTCGGTCTGGTTGTGGCCGGAATTCATGTAATTGTAGAGCTCCGAATCGGCGCTCGTGTCGCTCTGGTTCTGGATGTCACGGAAGAACGGGCCGCCCGAGCTGCTTTCACGATTGCCGTAACACATGAAAACCCCGACGCCGCTGCCGGTCACTCCGCGGACGGTGAGGTCCTTGGCCTGCTGGTTCCCATAGTATTTGGAAGTGGTCTGCCCGTTGGAATGGCCAAACACGTCCGAGCTTTCAATCGCCCCGGTATTTCCCGAATTGTTCGATTGCGCGGGAACTCCCGTGAGCACATTGCCCTTCAACCGCGTGATCCAGCGCAGTTCGCCCACGGACGGTTCGGCCGAAATCCAGGTGGCCATGTACATCGTGGGGTCCGCATTGCGCGAAACGATGTAGTGTTTCAGCGTGCTGGTGGTTTCTGTGATGATGACGGTGCTGCCGGAAGGAGAAGTTGTCCAGGTGGTTGGGGCGCCGATGCCCGAACTGATTTCAGAATGTCTGGACGCGTCATTGAGCTCCGTGCCATTCCATTTGATCGAAGTGACGTCGCCGCTGGCTTTCACGACGGTGTAAACCAGGCCGGCGTGGGTATCCACGACAATGGTCGTACCGTTGTCGGTGACGCCGATGGCGGCACCCAGAGCGGATGCCGCGGCCAGCAGAAAACATCCGGCCAGGCCGAATAGGATTGTTTTCCATCGTGCCGATCGTCCAGGACGATTTGAATCTGATGATGATTTTGGTTTCATTGTGTTGTTGGTTGTTGGTTGACTTCACCATGCAAACAGCCGCAACCCGGGCACAAAGACGCCTCCCGCGGCAGACACATGGGGTTGGTACGATGGCAATTTTAGCAAACTTTTCTAATACACACCATCACCAATTCTGTCGATACGGGAAAAAGGGCTGTTTTTTGGAAATCGCGCCTGTCAGTTTTTGAATGTCGGGCCATCTCCCCAAAAACCGGACCGGCCAAGCCGGATTGAGAGGACTAATGACATAATCAGAATTGGTGACAGGCGGATGCGGTGGAAATGTGTAGACTTGAAGGATGCCAATGGACCTGAACAGTCCGGAGCGTAATGTCGCGCCCCGGGTGCTTACTTTTTCAATGAAATCACTGATTCTCAAAATGTTCGGAGTGCTCGGTTGCCTGGCGGTTGCCAGCCCGGCATTCGCCAATCTTCCCGGCGGCGGCACCGGTACCGGGCCGAACGTCACCCTGGTGGACAACGGTGACGGCACCGTGACCATGGCCAATGGCATTGTTTCCATTCACATCAACAAGACGAGTGCGGTCGTTGACCAGATCAATTACACCTACAACAACAGCGGTTCCCCCCAGACGCTTAACGTGCTTGCGGGCGGCAACAGCGGCGGCCAACTTTACTGGGAGTTCGGCGGGTTCAGCAGCGGGTCGGCGACTTATTCCGTCGTGGCCAATACGGCTGACTATGCCGAAGTGGATATGCTGTTCACCTCAGTCAGCAGCGGTCAGGTGGATATTCACTTCTCCCTGCCGCGGGGCGCGACCGGATTTTATGTGACGCCGATCTGGATTCATCGCAGCACGGACGGCGCGTTGAGCATGGGCGAATGTCGCGACAACATTTACGCCGGTTCCATTTTTAACTGGATGAGCGTGGACCCAGCGCGAAGCAAGCTCATGCCCGTGGATCCAAATAACAGTGCCGTGGGGGTTCTGGGCGCGCCGGTGGAATGTTCCATGTGGACGAACGGCATCTACGCCGGACGTTATGAGGACAAGTACAAATACAGCGCCGACTACGGCGTGCTGCGCGCCTGGGGCTGGAGCAGCGTCGGCACGGGTGGCAGGAACATCGGCTTGTGGGATGTGCCCGCCAGCTTTGAATACATGGCCAGCGGGCCAATGCGGCGTGAACTGACGAGCCACATGGGCACGACGATCTTGAACACGCCGCATGGCGCTCACTATGGCTTCTGTTCCGATTCAACCTGGGCAACGGGCGAGGTCTGGGCCAAAGTTTGTGGCCCGCATTTCATCTATTGCAACGCTATCACAAACGCCCTCACCGTGACGAATGCCGCCGCGCAGGCGCTTTACAGCGATGCCCTCGCCCAGGCCGACGCCGAGACCGGTGCCTGGCCATATTATTGGTTCACCAATTCGTATTACACGCCGCCGTCCGGTCGTGGCACAGTCACCGGCAAAATAGTCATCAATGACGCCTATAATCCGAATGCCAGTGCCTCGAACCTCTGGGTCGGTGTCGAGCAACAGCCCAATTCCAGTTCGACCATCACTTACGATTTCCAGAAGTGGTATAAGCCATATCATTTCTGGGTGAAGACCGACGCGAACGGCAATTTCACCATTCCCGACGTCATCGCCACCACGAACTACACGCTCTATGCGTTCGGACCCGGTGCGGCGGGGACCTTTCAATCGCAGGCGCAGACCGGCGGCAGCGCCCCGAACGAATTGGACATTCCATCTCCACAGTTTGGCGTAACCGTTACCGCCGGTGCGACAAACAATCTTGGCGTGGTGACCTGGACGCCCACGCGTGTTGGACCGACCGTTTTTGAAATCGGCTATCCTGATCGCACCGGAGCGAAATTTCGTCATGGTGAAGACTGGTGGGTGGGCGACATAGGCCCGAGCCCGACGAACCCGATGCCCGTGTGGACAAAATTCCTTGAATACCCTTTTGATTTTCCAGGTGGTCCAAACTATGTGGTCGGCCAAAGCCGCTGGACGACGGACTGGAATTTCGTCCAGCCCGTGGTCACTGACAGCGCCGGAAATTACAATGGCTCGACCTCCACCATCACATTCAATCTCGCTTCCGCTCCCGGCGCCACGGCGTCGCTTTACCTTGCCTTGTCTTCCGACTATCAGGGGCCGCTGATCGTGCAGATCAACGGCAATAACATCGCCGGCACTTCGGGTTATTTTCCCGCTTACAGCAGCTCCTCGGACGGCAGCGATACCACCATTCGCGAGGGTATCCACGGGATATTCTCCGACAACCGCATCACTTTTTCCGGCAGCCTGCTGCAGATCGGCCAGAACACCATCACCATCAACATGCGCAAAGGCGGCTACTTTGCGAACCACGCCATGTATGATTACGTCCGGTTGGAAATGACCGGATATGTCCCGCCCGCGCCAACGGGCGTGACCGCCTACGCGGGCAATAACTGCAATCTGGTTTGCTGGCCGGTCACACCGGGCGCGACAGCGTACAACGTTTTGCGCACGACCTCCTCTGGCAGCGGTTATGTTGCCATCACCAACGGGGTCATCGGTCCGGTGTGCGGAAGCGGATGGAACAACGCGACCTGTCTCGACACCAGTGCGGCGAACGGGACGACTTACTACTATGTGGTGCAATCGGTCAATCCCACCGGCAGCAGCACCAATTCGCCGGAAAGTCCCGGCGCAGCTCCGTCCGTCGCGATCTCATCCGCCGCGCCCGCCGCTCCCGCCAGCGTGACGATTGGCAGTGCGACGCATCAGAGCGTCACGGTAAACTGGGCTGCGTCGCCCGGGGCAAATTTTTATACCGTCTATCGTTCCACGCTTTTCGACAACGGCGGTGGCGCGTCGAATGTTCTTGGAACCATCGTTCTAAACAATACGAACACCACAACCAGCTTCACCGACACGACCCCGACGGACGGCAGTATTTACAGCTATTTCATCACCGCCACCAGCGCCGGCGGCACGAGCATTAATTCCGTTTCCGCCCCGGCCGTGCCGCTGCCCGCGCCACCGGCGGGCGCGCCCGGTTCACTCACCGGGCTTTTCAACTCGGCCAACATCGTGCTTCACTGGTCGGGGGTTCCCGGGGCTGTGGGCTACATCATCCGGCGGGCGACGAGCAGCGGAGGGCCTTACCTTTATGTCCAGAACGTCACTGAGACGACGTATACCGATACCGGCTTGAATGTGGGAACGACCTATTATTATCAGGTGACGGCAGTCAACGCCGCGGGCGTTTCGACCAGCGCCACGGTCACCGTAGTTCCGCCGCCGCTCGCACCCATCAGTCTGTCGGCCATTCCCGGTAACGCCCAGGTGACGCTGAGCTGGACGCCAGTCCCGGGAGTCACCGGTTACTACCTCTTCAGTGGAACCGACAGCGGAGATGAGACGAATGTGGTGGCCGCCAATTATTCCGGCACAAGCTTCGTCGATACGACGGTGACCAACGGCACCACGTATTATTATGTCGTCGCTTCCACCAACAGCACCGGCCTGAGTCCCAATTCGCCCGAAGCGAGCGCCACGCCCGACGTCAACCTGGTCATCTTTCCGCGGTCGCTTACCTGGAACGGTGACGGGGCGGCGAACATCTGGGATATGGGCGGCGCTGCCAACTGGCAGACCAACGGTGTGGACACCATCTTCTATAATGGTGACACGGTGACGTTTGACAACTCGGGCTCGAACAACGTGCCGGTGTTTGTGGCCGGCACGCCGCAGCCGGCCCTTGTCACCTTCAACGCTTCGAAGAATTACACCGTTGGCGGCGTCGGTTCCATTGCCGGCACCAACAAGCTTATCAAGACCGGTTCCGGCTCTTTGACCATCAACAACACCAATCTTTATTCCGGCGGCACCATCATCAGCAATAGCACGGTCTTTCCGGGTAACATCGGCGCGAACAGTGCGGCCTGGGGCACCGGCCCGGTCATCCTGGCCGGCGGCACGGTGCAATTCAACGGCTACGGCACTCGCGATAGTGGCACCGGCTGGGGCGGCTGCACCAACACCATTAACGTGCCGGCTGGTCAGACGGGAACCCTGCTGCTGCCGGCGCGCTTTGGCTACGCTTCGCCCTTCAACAGCCCGCTGACCGGCGGTGGTACGCTGAATGTCACCGTGGAATATGTCCGCGATTATTTCACCGGCGATTGGTCCGCATTCACCGGGCGGATCAACGTCAGTGCGCCGACCAGCGGCTATTATGCGGGCACGACCGGCGATTTTCGGATCAACAATAACCGCGGTTATGCGAATGCGGCGATTTTCCTGAACGACTTGGTCAACCTGTACAACATCAATGCCAATAATCAGACCACGGATATCGGCGAACTTGGAGGCGCGGCCACGGCTTACATCGGCGCCGGCGGCTCAACCGGCCCCACCTGGCGCATCGGCGCGAAGAACACTACGAACACCTACGCCGGTGTGATCGCGGACGCCGGCGTCACTTCGTTGATCAAAACCGGCACGGGCATGCTCGTTCTTAGCGGCGTCAACACCTACAGCGGCGTCACCACGGTCAACCTTGGGACCCTGGTGGTGAGCAACACGGCCGGAAGTGCCACCGGTTCAGGTTCCATCACGGTCAATTCCGGTGGCACACTTGCCGGCAACGGCATTGTTTCGGGCGCGGTCACGGTCAATTCCGGCGGCACGCTCATCCCCGGCAGCCCGTTGGGCACGTTGACGCTGAGCAACAACCTGACGCTGGCTTCCGGCAGCACGAACCTCGCCCAGGTCCAGCACTCGCCCCGGACCAACACCCTGGTCAGGATTGGCGGCACCCTGAACGAGGGCGGCACTCTCGTCGTCAGCAACTCCGGAGTGGCGCCGTTCGCCGCCGGCGACAATTTCAAACTGTTCAGCGCCGCCGGTTACAACAATGGGTTCGGCGGATCCATTCTTCCGTCCGTGAACACCGGGCTGGCCTGGAACACGACCCGCCTGAACGTGGACGGCACGCTTTGGGTGGTCAGCACCAATTCGCCCGGCATCACCGGCACCCTGGTTTCCGGCGGCAACCTGATCTTCAGCGGCACGGGCGGCACGCCGGGATGGAATTATTATGTTCTGACTTCGACCAACCTGGGTTCCGGCCAGTGGACGCGCCTGGCGACCAACCAGTTTGATCCCGGCGGCAATTTTGCCGTCACCAATGCCATCAATCCCGGTTCGCCGCCGACGTTCTACCGGTTGCAACTGCAATGAACCGCCCGGTGGCGGCTGCTAACAATCCCGGCTGAATCAACTTTCAGAGCCGGAGGGACTATCCTATTCTCCCGGCCAACCGAATATCGTGAATACCATCCAAGAGCCCTTCACCCGCCGGTTGCCGGCGCCCGTATTTTTCCTTCTGGTGGCCGGGATGGTGGCGGCCGGTGATTCATCCGTGGCAGAAACGCGCTTTGCTCCGCCGGCGTCACCGCGCGCCACATTCAATTTCAAACCCGCCTGGAAGTTCATCCGGGCGGACATGACCAACGCAGAGAAAATGGATTTTGACGATTCGAAATGGGTCACCGTCAGCACGCCGCACACTTACAATGACACGGACACCTACGACGAAATCATCAGCCACAGCAGTGGTGAAAAGCACGAATACATGGGCATCGCCTGGTATCGAAAACATTTCCAGCTGCCCGCGGGCGCCAAAGACGGGAAGGTTTTCCTGGAATTTGAAGGTTTGAAGCAGGCGGGGCGTTTCTGGGTGAACGGCCAGTACGCCGGCAAATGCGAAAACGGCGTCACGCCCTGCGGCCTTGATCTCACGAAGTTCGTGAACTTCGGTGACAAGGAAAATGTCATCGCCGTGAAGGTGGACAACAGCAATGATTATAAAGAGGAAGCCACCGGAACCGAGTTCGAATGGATGGGGCGCGCGTTCAATCCCAATTACGGCGGGCTGAACCATGACCTCCGGCTGCACCTGACGGGCAAGGTCTACCAAACGCTGCCGCTCTACGAAAACCTCCAAACCGTCGGCAGTTATATTTATCCGTCCAATTTTGATCTCACGAACCAGGCCTGCGACGTTACCGTGGAATCGCAGGTGCGCAACGAATCCGGCGATCAGCAGTCCATCACCCTGTCCGTGGTGGTCGTGGACACCAATGGCGCCGTGCGCGCGAAATTTGATAGCGAGCCGTCCGATCTCGTCAGCGGTCAAACCGAAACCTTCAAGGCGGCCGGGCGGCTGACGAACGCCAGATTCTGGAGCGACGAGGCCCCGGTCCTCTACGACGTTTATTGCCTGCTCACCGTGGACGGCAAGGTCGTAGACGCGCAGAAAATCCGGACCGGTTTCCGCTCGGCGGAGTTCAAGGGTGGCGCCGGTACCGGGGGCATTTATCTGAACGGCAAATTCGTCTGGCTGACCGGTTATGCGCAGCGTTCAGCGGACAGCTGGGCCGGCCTCGGCCAGGCGTATCCGGACTGGATGCACAATTTTGACGCGGATCTGGTTCGCAGCACGCACGCCAATTATATCCGCTGGATGCACATCGCCCCCCAGCCGGTGGATGTCCGCGCCTGCGACCGGGCCGGCATCGTTGAAGTCTGCCCGGCGGGCGACAAGGAAAAGGATGTGACGGGCCGGCAATGGGAGCAGCGTCTGGAGGTAATGCGCGGCGCGATGATTTATTTCCGGAACAGCCCGAGCCTCCTGTTCTGGGAGGCAGGGAACAACAGCATCACGCCCGAACATTTGCAGCAGATGGTGGATTTGCGGAAGCAATGGGACCCGAATGGCGGGCGGGCGATGGGCTGCCGCACCTTGAATGATGAGGGGGCCACGCCCATCGCCGAGTATTTTGGGGTGATGATCGGCCAGGACAAACGGACCGACGCGCTGACGAACCGCACAGAGCTGTTCCGCGCGTACAGCGCCGCCCGCCGCGACCGCGCGCCGTTCATCGAGACCGAGGATTTTCGGGACGAAGCCGGGCGCCGTTTCTGGGACGATTATTCGTCGCCGCATTTCGGTTTCCAGCCCGGACCGAACGACGTGTACCATTGGAACTCCGAGACCTTCTGCCTGGCCGCGGCCGAACGGTATCATGATTATTTCCTCAACCGGATTTCGAATCCCGATCCGGCGTATTCGAAATGGGCCGCTTACGCGTCGATTTACTGGTCGGATGCCAACGCCGACGGCCGGCAGGACAGCAGCGAGGTCTGTCGCGTGAGCGGCAAAGTGGATGCCGTCCGGCTGCCCAAGCAGGCGTATTATGTTTATCGGGTGATGCAGAACCCGGCGCCGGACATCCACATCATTGGCCACTGGAATTACCCGACGAACACCGTGAAGGCCATATATGTCGCGGCGAACCATTGCGACACGGTGGAACTGTTTGTGAACGGAAAAACGCTGGGCGTGACGAACCGGGCGTGCGATTTCGTGGACCGCTTCAATCATGAAAACAAGAACCTGGGCAGCACCGGCTATATCTACGCCTTTCCGGGGGTCAAATTTGAACCCGGCGCCATCAAGGCGATCGGCAGGGCCGATGGCAAAATTGTGGTGCAGAATGAAATTGAAACTGCTGGCGAACCTGTCGGCCTCAAGCTTGCCGCATCCTGCTCCGGCGTGGGCGGTTGCCTGGCCGACGGATCGGACGTGGCTTTCTTCGATGTGGAAGTGGTGGATGCGAAGGGGCGGCGCTGCCCGACGGACGAGGGGCGCGTGGATTTCAAACTGGATGGGCCGGCCCTCTGGCGCGGCGGGTACAACAGCGGCATCACCAATTCGATCAACAACCTTTACTTGAACACCGAGTGCGGCATCAACCGGGTCGCCATTCGCTCGACCTTGAACCCGGGCGCCATCACGTTGACCGCCTCACGTCCGGGGCTGGCGCCCGCCATGGTGAAAATCGAATCCCGGCCCGTTGAAATCAAGGCCGGTTTGATATTCTGACCGTGTCGCCAGAACTGTTGAGGTACCGGAGGGTGCCGATCTGGCAGGATAACAAGCGAAACCTGTCGGCGCATAGTTTCGTCTTCAGGGGTGATGCGTGCCACGGTTTCATTCTGATTCAAACAGATCCATGAACATAAAAACCGGTCTTTCATTGCTGCCGGCCCTGTTGCTTTCCATTTTGTTGTCCGGCTGTGGCAACTCGTCAGTCGGGAACCTGGGTGGAACGGGCCGGGCCCCCGGTTACGCGGGGCTTTTTTATGAGACCACGAACAGCCGGACCTGGCTGTCGGTAAACCTGATTGCCGACGCACAGCAGCACGGTCACAGCCAAACCAACATGGCCGATGGGCGGGTCGTAACGGTCACAGTGAAACCGGACGGAAACGACTTTTCGATCCGGATGTCCGCGACACCGGACGCGGACATCCTCAAGTGGGGCCTGGCCGTGGACGCCGCGCCGGATGAATATTTCACCGGCCTGATGGAACGCGTCGTGGACGGGCCGCAGCAGGCTTCGTGGGCGACCAACCTCACCGCCGTCCTGAATCTGCGAGGCGAAGCCGTGGACCTGATCCTCAAACCGACGACGTCGGTTTACGCACCGTTCTATCTTTCCTCGCGCGGCTATGCGGTCTTCGTCAAGGGCAGCTGGCCGGGCCGGTTTGATTTTTGCGCGAGTGTTTCCAACCAGGTGCAGATGGCGTTTGAGGGGCCGGCCTTGGAGGCGAAGATTTACACGGCCGGGCAGCCGGCAGCGCTGGTGCGGGCGCATGCGCTGGATGCCGGGCCGCCATTCCTGCCGCCCAGGTGGATGTACAACCCGTGGCGCTGGCGGGATGAGAATACGCAACGGACCAACTACTACGACGGCACGCCGGTGACCGGGCCGTTCAATTCGGAGTTCATGGAGGATGTGTTGTTGATGAAGGCCTACGGCATTCCGCTGGGGGTTTACTGGGTGGATCGTCCTTGGGGACCGGGCCTGGAAGGCTATGACGATTTTGAGATTGATACCAACCGGTTGCCGCATTTTGCGGAGTCGGTGAAATGGCTGAACGGGCAGGGGGTGCAGATGTTTTTATGGATCGGGCCGTATTTCCAGGGG
>Ga0265338_10002070_pt1 | contig 30986 bp, 29 predicted proteins | sample 42126metaG_FD_193579 | JGI IMG/M metagenome (GOLD analysis project Ga0265338, IMG submission 193579) | Rhizosphere microbial communities from Carex aquatilis grown in University of Washington, Seatle, WA, United States - 4-21-26 metaG | ecosystem: Host-associated > Plants > Roots > Rhizosphere...
CGCAAATCGTTGAGCAACGGCAGCAGCACCAGCGCCAGGTCGCGACCGCCGGCCAGGACGCGCTCCAGGTAACCCGGCAGCTGCACCATGGCGCGCATCAGAGCATCGAGCGCTTCGGCCTGGTTCTTGCGCTCCTGGCCCAGGCTGATCAGGTAGCGCGATACCTGCTCCATCTCCTCGGCAAGCAAGGCGGCGCCGTAAATTTCCAGCACGCGCAGCGCACCCTGCACCTGGTGCAACTCGAAGCGAACACGCTCGAGCATTGCAGTGCTCTGGGGCTGCTCGACGTGCGCCTCGAGCGCGACCCGGCCTTCACCGAGCGCCACGCTGATTTCGCGCGCTACCGTCTGCAGGGTTTGCGTCGCCAGCTCAGTCATGAGTTAAGAGCCGAGTGCCTTGATCTTGGATCCGGAAAAAGAACTTGTCGATTTGGCACTGGTCGCGGACGGCGAGTTGACCGTCGCGGCAATGCCGGAGGACGAGCCGCTCAGGCTGGCGCTGAGCCCGCTGGCCGCCGCAGTCATGCTGCTGCTGGTGCCGACTCGATGCATGCCGGTGGTATCGGAACTTCCCGGCAGCCGGAAACCGGTGATGGATTTGCGCAGCGCCGCGGACAGATCGGCCAGCTTGACGATGGCCTGGGAGGTGGCGCTGGTGGAATCGGCCGACTGGGCGCTGATCTCGCGCAGCACCTGCATGTTGCGCGCTATGTTCTGCGCCGCCGAGGATTGGCCGCGGGCGCTGGCGGAAATGTTCTGTACCAGGCTGGCGATCTGATTCGAGACCTGCTCGATCTCTTGCAGCGCGGCGCCTGCATTTTCGGCCAGCAGCGCGCCGCCAACCACATCGGTGGTGCTGCGCTCCATGGAGACCACCGCTTCGTTGGTGTCGGTCTGAATCGTGCGCACCAGCACTTCTATCTGCTTGGTGGCATTGGCGGCGCGCTCGGCAAGCCGCTGCACCTCATCCGCCACGACGGCAAAGCCGCGGCCGGCTTCTCCGGCCATCGATGCCTGAATCGACGCATTGAGCGCGAGGATGTTGGTCTGCTCGGCGATATCGCTGATGAGCTCGACGATGTTCCCGATCTCCTGCGAGCTCTCGCCGAGCCGCTTGATGCGCTTGCTCGTATCCTGGATCGTCTCGCGGATGGTATTCATGCCGTCGATCGTGCGCCGGACGGCATCGCCGCCCTTGTGCGCGACATCGACCGAATGGCGCGCGACGTCGGCGGCACGCTCGGCGTTGCCTGATACCTCTTCGATCGAAGATGCGACCGCACCGATCGATTCGGTGGCGGCACCCACCTGCTTGGATTGGGCGCTGCTGGCTCGCGCCAGATGCGACGCCAACGCCTGTGTCTGGCGCGCGGCGCCATCGAGCTGGATGCCCGACTGGCTGATCGTCGTGACCAGCTTGCGCAGTGCCTCCACCGCGTAATTGACCGAATCGGCGATGGCGCCGGTGATGTCCTCGGTAACCGTGGCCTGCACCGTCAGGTCGCCCTCGGCCAGGCTGGACATCTCATCGAGCAGCCGCATGATGGCCTGCTGATTGCGATCGGTTTCGAGGCGCTGCGCATCCGCGCGGCGCTGCGCCTGTGACGCTGCTTCAGCGGCGCGCCGCAGATGCGCGAACAGCAGTGCCAGCGGCGCGAGCGCGACGAGCGCAACGATGGCCGCGGGCCACGCCGGCAGGTGCATCAGCGGCAGTCCGATGCAGGCGGCAACCGCGATGACGATCAGCACGGCCGAGGCAATCGCCAGGCCCTGAGCGCGCCCGCCGCTGTTGACCGCGGCGCTCATGCGCCTGCTCCCGTGAACAGCGGATCCTCGAGCAGCGAGCGCAGTCCGATCACGGGCCACTGCTCGCTGCCGCGACGGAAAGAGCCGGCGATGTAGCGATCGCACTGCACGATGGTTGATGGCACATCGGCAGTGAATTCGGCATCCGAGAAGCGGCGGAATCCAAGTACCTCATCCACGAGCAAACCCGCCGGAATGTCACGGTGATTGACGACAATGATGCGGGTATTGCGCGATGAGGGCGTGGGCCCGCTGCCCAGAAAGGCTCGCAGATCGATGATGGGCAGCAGCTGGCCGCGAACATTCGCCAGCCCGAGAATCCAGCCCTTGGCCCCCGGAACGCGTGTCAGCGGCGAGGGAACGCCGAGCACCTCGCGGGCTTCTTCCCGCGCCACCAGATACAGCTCGCCCGCCATCCGCAGTGCCACGCCGACCCACTCACCCGCCTGGCCGGCATCCGCAGCACTGCTGGCGGTCACGGCGCGACCTCGGCGTTCGAGTTCCGCCAGGAGCTCAAACGGCCTGTCGCGAAGGGTCTTGAGCGCTACGCTCTCCTGCATGTCAGGCAGCAAGTGTAGCCTGTGCCTTCTCGACCAGCTGGTCGGGCGACACCGGCTTGATCAGATAGTCGATCGCACCCTGCCGAAGTCCCCAGGCGCGGTCAGCCTCCTGACCCTTGGAAGTGACCATGACGATCGGGATGGCGCGGGTCTCGGGATCGTTCAGCAGCGTGCGCGTGGCCTGGTAGCCATTGACGCCGGGCATGACGATATCCATGAAGATCAGGTCAGGACGCATCTGGCGCGCGAGTTTGATGCCTTCGGCACCATCCACCGCGACAGCCGTGCGATAGCCGTGGCGCTCGAGGGCCTTCTGCATGACGTGCACTTCGGTCGGCGAATCGTCGATGATCAGGATCAGCGCCATGGCCTTATCTCCCGACGTGCGATTCGATGGCGCTCAGGAGCTCGTCCTTCGTGAAGGGCTTTGTCAGGTAGTGCTCCGAGCCGACGATGCGTCCGCGCGCGCGGTCGAACAGCCCATCCTTGGAGGACAGCATGATGACCGGTATGGAGCGGAACACCTTGTTGTGCTTGATCAGCGCGCAGGTCTGGTAACCGTCCAGGCGCGGCATCATGATATCGACGAACACGATGTCGGGCTGGTGATCGGCTATTTTCGCAAGTGCATCGAACCCGTCGACGGCCGTGAATACCTCACAGCCCTCCTTCGCCAGCAGCGTCTCCGCCGTGCGGCGGATGGTCTTACTGTCGTCGATGACGAGGACTTTCAGTCCCTTGAGATTCGGGCCTGCGCCCGGCGCAATGGCGCCGCGCTCTTCCGCTGTCGATTCCATGTTGCACAGCCCCAGGATCAGCAAATTCACTGCGCGTTTTAACATATCGGCACACCCCCTGCTATGCCGCCTCCGTCACGTTTCTGAGAGCTCGCACGCGCGTGGGAACATAATCAGCGCGATAAACTGCATTCTGCGTTGAGGAGAGCCGATGGAACCGAAGCTGAGACTGGCCGTTGTCATGGATCCGATCGGCAAGATCAAATTCAACAAGGACACGACACTGGGGATGCTGCTGGCGGCACAGGCACGCGGCTGGTCGCTGCACTACCTGGAGCAGTCGGATCTGCGGCTGCGCGATGGCGTGGCCGAGGGCAGCGCTCGTGCCCTGACAGTCCGTGCCGACGCCGCCAGCTGGTACACCCTCGGCGAACCATGCGTGGCGCCTCTGGGCTCATTCGACGCCATCCTGATGCGAAAGGACCCCCCTTTCGACATCGAATACATTTATACCACCTACATCCTCGAGCGCGCCGAGCTGGCTGGCGCCCTGGTCGTGAACCGCGCCCGTGGACTGCGCGACATGAACGAGAAGGTCTATACAGCCTGGTTCCCCCAATGCTGCGCTCCCACACTCGTCACGCGAGATATGGACGAGATGGCGGCGTTCGCCGAGCAGCACGGCAAGATCGTCTGCAAGCCGCTGCACGGCATGGGCGGTCGCTCGATCTTCGTGCTCGGGCCCGGGGACAAGAACTCGCGCGTGGTGTACGAGAACCTGACCCAGGACGGCAGCCATTTCGCCATCGTGCAGAAGTATCTGCCCGAAATCGTGCAGGGCGGCGATGCGCGGGTGCTGCTCGTGGACGGGGAACCGGTGCCGTACGCGCTGGCACGCATTCCCAGCGCGACCGACCACCGTGGCAACCTCGCCGCGGGCGCGCAGGGCGTCGGCCGTCCGCTCGACGACCGCGACCGCTGGCTTTGCCAACAGATCGGGCCGGCGATGCGCGCTGCCGGCATGCTGTTCGTGGGGCTGGATGTCATCGGCGGCTATGTCACCGAAATCAATGTCACCAGCCCCACCGGCGCGCGCGAGTTGGACAAGCAATTCCATCTCGACATCGGCGATTTGCTGATGGCCGCGATCGAGCGGGCTTGCGCAGCGCGCGCACGCTGAATCCATGGCGGCTGCCCCCCAACTCAAACGCGGCCCCACCATGCTGCCGGTGCGTGAGGGCGCCGCGCCCGTGCGTGACCGGTTGACGGCAATGCTGCTGCTGACCGCCATGCTGCATGCCATAGTGCTGCTGGGACTGAGCTTCACTTCGGGCGGCGCGCTCAGCCCCGCCAGAACGCCTGAACTCGATGTCATGCTGGTCACCGACGAGGTTCCCGAAGCGAAATCCAACGATCGCGCGGCCTACCTGGCACAGCGCACGCAGATAGGCGCGGGCAACACCGACCGGCCACAGCGTGTCGGCAGCCCGGCCAGCCGCGGTGCCCTTGCCAGCAGCGCCAGCGGGGACAGCAACCGTGACGCGGCGGACGTGGCGCGCAACCGCCCGGGCGACAAGCAGTATCTGGCCACCACCGGCGAGACGCCTGAGATCCGCTACATCGGTGACATCACCCCGGCGGCCGGCCCGGCGCTGCCGCTGATCATCGGCGACACTGAGGGCAATCCGCGCAGCGGCCGCGGCGATGCGGTGGAGCTGCTTCTCAAGGGCAAGCCCGACGCGCAGCACTGGGTCACACCCGACACCCGCGCATCGAAGCTGGCGCCCTACCTGGCCGCCTGGAAGCGCAAGGTCGAGCGCGTGGGTACGCTGAATTTCCCGACCGCAGCCCGCAACCGGGGGCTGTCGGGCAGCCCTGTGGTCGAGGTCCAGATCGGTGCCAGCGGCAGGCTCATCGAAGCTACGGTGCGTCGCAGCAGCGGCTTCGGATCACTGGATGAGTCGGCACTCAGTATTCTGAAGCTGGCCAGTCCGTTCGATCCTTTTCCGGCTGACCTCGCGGCGGAGTACTCACAGTTGCGCTTCGCGTACCAGTGGGACTTCGTAGCCGGAAGCCTACAAACAGGTGCTGTGACTGTGTCGTCAGATACGGAATCAGGACCTTGAGAGACACACTGGCTGCCCCCATACTCGAATCCATGGGCAATTCCAGTTCACTGGCCAACCACCTGCTCATTGCAATGCCGTCCCTCGGCGAGGGCCATTTTTCCCAGACCGTGGCGCTCGTTTGCGAGCACTCCGACCGCGGCGCGCTCGGCATCGTGCTCAACAAGCCCCTCGGCATGAAGCTGGGCGATGTCATGGCGCAGATGAAGCTCGAGACCTCCGATATCGGCATCAGCGAACAGCCGGTGTTGCGCGGCGGTCCGGTTCACACCGACCGCGGCTTCGTGCTGCATCGACCCGGCGGCGATTGGGATTCGACGCACCGCATCTCCGATCACGTCCAGGTGACGACCTCGCGCGATGTGCTGGCGGCCATCGCCCGCGGCACCGGTCCCCAAGATGCCTTCGTGGCGCTTGGCTATGCCGGCTGGGAAGCCGGTCAGCTCGAGCGCGAAATGCTCGATAACGCCTGGCTGAGCCTGCCCGTGGATGAAAGCATCGTCTTCGGCCTGCCGTTCGAGGATCGCTGGCAGGCGGCCTGGCAACTGCTGGGAGTGGACAGCTCCCGCGTGAGCTTCATAGCAGGTCATGCCTAGGGCACACGCCCAGGTTATCCTCGCCTTCGATTTCGGACTGCGTCGCATCGGCATCGCCTCTGGCGACACCGTCAGCCGGCGCGCCGCACCGCACAGCGCCGTCACCGTCCCCACCGCGGGCATCGACTGGACCCACATCGACCGCGCGATCGAGGCCTTCAGGCCCCACCTGCTCGTGGTCGGCAGTCCGCGGAACGCCGATGGCACGGCGGGTTCCTTGAGCGCCGCCGCCGACCACTTTGCCGCCGCGCTCGCCGAGCGCGCCTGCCTGCCGGTGCGGCGTGCCGACGAGTTCGCCTCCTCGATCGAGGCGGCCGAGGAACTCAAGGCACAGCGCGCCAGCGGCCAGCGCCGCCGACGCGTGCAACGCGGCGACATCGACAGCGCCGCAGCCGCTATCATTCTCGAACGATGGCTGGACCGGGACGCGGGACGGGAAAGAGGCGATGAAACCTGGAGCGAGGATTGAACAGCGGCGGCCAGACGGCTCATTGCGTCACCTGATCACGCTCGAAGACCTGGACCGCGCTGAAATCGAATCACTGCTCGAGCGCGCGCAGTCCTACGTCGGCACGATCGGCCAGCGTCCCCCGAGCAGCCGGCGACTGCATGGCGTCACGATCGCAAACCTGTTTACCGAACCCTCCACGCGCACGCGCGTCTCCTTCGAATTGGCCGGCCGGCGCCTTGGCGCCGACGTCGTCAATCTGGAGGTGCAGCTCTCCTCGCGCGTGAAGGGCGAGACCATGCTCGACACGATCTTTACACTGCAGGCGCTGCACTTCGATGTGTTCGTCATCCGCGATGCCGAGCCGGGCGTGCTGGCGCACGTGGCCGCGAACGTCGCGCCGCATGTCAGCGTCCTCTCGGCCGGCGAGGCTCACCTGTCGCACCCGACACAGGGACTGCTCGATGCGCTGACCATCCGTCAGTTTAAGGGGCCGGTAGCTGAACAGTCGATCGCCATTGTCGGCGACATTCGCCATTCGCGCGTGGCGCGCTCGGCCTATCAGATCTTCCGCGCGCTCCAGGCGCGGGAACTGCGCATCATCGCACCCCCGGCGCTCATGCCGGAGGGTGCCGAATTCGCCGGCGCGTCCCGCTTCGAGACGCTCGAAGAAGGTCTTGCCGGGGTCGACGTGGTCATGATGCTGCGGGTGCAGAAGGAGCGCTTTGCGCAGACCGAGGTCCCTGACGGCGACGAATACTTCGCGCGCTACGGCCTGAGCGCGCAGCGCCTTCGCCGCGCATCGCCCAGCGCCATCGTCATGCACCCCCAGCCGATGAACCGCGGCATCGAGATTGCCTCGGATGTGGCTGATGGCCCGCAATCGGTCATCCGCGCCCAGGTCAGCAATGGCGTGGCGGTGCGCATGGCGGTACTCGAGGCCGTTGCGGGCGGGATGGCAGCGTGAGCGCGGCTCCGCACGAGGCAAACATGCGCAGTACCGGCCACCGCGGCACCATTGCGCTCGAGGAGGCGCGCGTACTGGCGCATGCGCACTTCGATGGCGATCAGCATGTATTGCGCCTGCAATCCCCGCGCTGCGCCGGGCGCGCCACGCCCGGCAGTTTCGTGCATCTGCGTTGTTCTGCCGAGCTGCCGATGCGCCGGCCGCTGTCGATCATGCGCGCGCACGCGCAGGAAGGCTGGATCGACCTGCTCTATAAAGTAACGGGCGCCGGCACGCGGGCGTTGAGCCGCGTGCTGCCCGACTGCAGCTTGAGCGTGCTCGGGCCCATCGGCGTCGGCTTCAAGGCGCATCCGGACCGCCCGCGGGTGCTCGCGATCGGCGGCGGCGTCGGCATACCACCGATGGTCTTCCTGGCCGAGCGGCTCGCACAGGATGATGCGACCTCCTGGAAGCCGCTGGTGCTCATGGGCTCCGAGCTGCCCTATCCATTCCGCGTGCGGCCTTCGACCATACTGGTGCCAGGGATGCCGGATGAGGTCATTGGTGCCATGCCTCTGCTCGATGACATGGGCGTACCCTCGCGCCTGGCCACGCAGGCCGGATTCCCGGGCTGCTACGACGGCTTCGTCACCGAGCTGGGGCGCGCGTGGCTGTCTGCACGCTCACCCGCGCAGATTGCGGAGACCGAAATCTTCGCCTGCGGACCAACGCCCATGCTTGCCGCCACCGCGCGGCTCGCGCGGCAATTCGGCGTGCCCTGCCAGGTGGCGCTCGAGGAATTCATGGCCTGTGCCGTCGGTGGCTGCGCCGGTTGCGCCGTGGCTGTTCGCACAGCGGCGGGCACGGCGATGAAACGCGTCTGCGTCGATGGCCCGGTGTTCGATGCCGCGGCGGTGTTCCCTGCTTAAGATCGAGCAGGCATGGCGAGCCGTCAGTGCAGCAGCAGCTTCTGCACCCGCCAGTTGAGCAGCTCCGCCACATAGAGCTCCTGTTCCGACGGACAGCTCAACGCGTGGATCCAGCCGAACTTCTTCGGGGTACGGCCAGCGCCGCCGAGCCAGCCGAGCACGGTGCCCTCAAGCGTCAGCTTATAGATGCGGCCCGGATAGGCATCCGACACGAACAGGTATTGGGTTGGTCCCGGTGTGATGCACAGCGTCCACGGTGCCCCGGGCAGCATGGTGGCAGCAGAGGCGGGGCCGTTGCCGGGTTCTTCGGTAGGCCGATTGCCAATGAGCACCGGCGCATCCGCCGGCGCCGGAACGTCGATCTGGAAGGTCTTCAGCAGCGTTCCCGAACCGCTGAACACCTGGATCCTGCGATTACCGCGATCGGCGACGTAAATGCGATTTTCACGGTCGGCCACGATGGAGTGTGGCGTGTTGAACTGGCCGGGTCCCGATCCGGGTCCACCCCAGGATCCGGCCCAGTTGCCATCGCGGTCGTACTTCGCAATGCGTGAGTTGATGTAGCCATCGCTGATGTAGACATTGTCGTCGCTGTCCCAGGTGACATCGGTCACCTGCCGGAACAGGCCGTCCACAGCCGGCAGCGGCGGGCTGGGATGCGCCAATGGATGCGCGGATTCATCGGCAGCCTCCGCCTTGCGCCCGAACACGCGGTCGACGCGGCCGGCCGGATCGAAGCGCACCACCACGTCAGAACCCTTGTCGACCACCCAGATATTGTCGTGGCTGTCGACGCGAACCGAGTGCGCATATGACCACGCATAGAGATTGTGGCCGATCTCACGCAGGTACTTGCCGTGGGCGTCGAACTCGAGCAACTGCGCCGCGGCCGCTCCGTAGGCGGGACCCGTGGTGTTGCCGCGCGAGAGCACGAACACGTGCCGCCTGGAATTGACCGCGATACCGGCAACCTCGCCGAGATACAGATCCGCTGGCAGCTTGAGAAAGTCAGGCACCGAATCGAACGCTATTTCCGCCACACTGTCCGGCACGGCCGCCTGCGCTTTGGCCGGCGGCACGCCGGAAAGGGGCACGACCGCACCCATGAGCAATATCGCCACACGCCACGGATTTCTCATGCGCACACCCCCCCGATCCGGCCAAGCATGCGCCGCCGGCCGGTCGTGCACAACAAGCGCGATGGCTCGCTAGCCGAAGTTGATCTTCGCTTCGAGATTACTGCGCGAGTCGGCGTTCGAGAGGGCTTCTTCGAGGCTGATGCGGCCGCTCTTGTAGAGCCGGTGGAGCGCGGTGTCGAAACTGCAAACGCTGTTGTCGCCGCTGCGCATGATCGATTCCTTGATACCGGTGACATCGCCGCGCTTGACGAGTTCGGAGATGTGCGGCGTATTGAGCATCACTTCCATGGCTGCGACGCGCTTGCCGTCGGTGCCCATCACCAGCCGCTGCGCCAGGATGGCTCGCAGATACTGCGACAGATCCAGCGTGACCTGATTGTGCTGGTCCAGCGGGAACATGTTGATGATGCGATCGAGCGTCTCGGCACAGTTGTTGGCATGCAGTGTGGCGAGCACGAGGTGACCGGTACCGGACAGACTGATGGCAGCCTGCATGCTCTCGCGGTCACGAATCTCGCCGATCAGGATGACGTCGGGTGCCGCGCGCATGACGCCGCGCAGCGCGCGCTCGTAACTCTTGGTATCGAGCCCCACCTCGCGCTGATTGATGATCGAGCGCTTGTTGCTGTGCAGGAACTCGATCGGATCCTCGATCGTGACGATGTGATCCGAGACCGATTCGTTGCGATGATTGATCATCGCCGCGAGCGTGGTCGACTTGCCCGAGCCGGTCGAACCGACCACCAGCAGCAGCCCGCGTTTTGCCATCGCCAGATCAACCAGCGTCTCCGGCAGCCCGAGACTGTCGAGCCGCGGCATGTCGGCAGTGATGTAGCGCAGTACCATGGCCGGGTAGCCGCGCTGCAGGAAAATAGCCACCCGGAACCGGCCGAGACCCGGCTCGGAAATCGCAAAATCGATCTCCATCTCGCGCTGAAAATAGACGATCTGTTCCGGCGTCATCAGACCGAAGCAGATAGTGCGCACGGCCGCCGGCGGCAGCACCTGCTTGTTGATCGGAAAGATCTGGCCCTGGATCTTGATCTTGATAGGCGCGTTGGAGGTAAAAAACAGGTCCGATGCGCCGCGATCCACCATCAGCTTGAACAGCGGTTTGGTGTTGAGGGACGGCTGCGGATCGGTACCGGTGATCTCAAGCGGGTCGGCTGACATTGGGGATCACTTATTGAGTCGGGTGGCTAGAAGTTCTTGCCCTGCTGGGCGTCCTCGGCGATCTGCAGATCATCCCCGGTCTCTATCGGCTTGTTGTCCCGCTTGCTCTCCAGCTTGACACGCAGCCGCAGCTCGTTCTTCGAGTCGGCGTTGCGCAATGCGTCTTCATAGGAAATCTGGCCCTGCTCGAACAGATCGAACAGCGCCTGGTCGAAGGTCTTCATGCCGACACGTGTCGAGCGTGCCATGACCTCTTTGATCTTGGCGACTTCGCCGCGGAATATCAGGTCCTGGATCAAGGGTGAATTCAGCATGACCTCCATCGCCGCGATGCGTCCGGTGCCTGCTTCGCGCGGTATCAATCGCTGCGAAATCAGGGCACGGATATTGAGCGAGAGATCCATGAGGAGCTGCTCGCGGCGCTCCTCGGGGAAGAAATTGATGATGCGGTCCAGCGCCTGGTTGGAACTGTTGGCATGCAGAGTCGCGAGCACCAGATGCCCGGTCTCGGCGAACTGTATGCAATATTCCATGGTCTCGCGGGCGCGGATTTCGCCGATCAGAATGACATCGGGCGCCTGACGCAGAGTATTCTTTAGCGCGGCCTCCCACGAATCGGTGTCGACGCCCACTTCACGATGCGTGACCACGCATCCCTTGTGCGGGTGCACGTATTCGACCGGATCCTCGATCGTGACGATGTGACCGCGCGTCTTGTCGTTGCGGTAGCCGAGCATCGAGGCGAGCGTGGTCGACTTTCCCGAGCCGGTGCCGCCGACGATGATTACGAGGCCGCGTTTGGACAGCACCACCTCTTTGAGGATCGGCGGCAGGTCCAGCTCCTCGAAGGTGGGGATCTTGGCGTTGATGAGGCGGATGACGCAGCCCACATAGCTCTGCTGCACGAACGCGCTGACGCGAAAGCGGCCGATGCCCGGCGGCGCGATTGCGAAATTGCACTCCTTGGTGGCGTCGAATTCCTTGGTTTGCCGGTCATTCATGATGGCACGCACCAGGATGGCCGACTGTTCCGGGGTCAGCGCGCGCTCCATCTGCGGGCGGATCTCGCCATCGACCTTGATCGCCGGGGGAAAATTCGCCGTGATGAAAAGATCCGAAGCCTTCCGTTCAACGACACGCTTGAGCAGCTCCTGCATGAGCTTGATGCCTTGTTCGCGGTCCATTGCTTGCGTCCCGTCCTGCATGCGTGTGCGGCCGCGGCACCCCAGCCGTTACAGGGCTTCCTTGTTCTGCGCCTTGAAGCGCGCTTCTTCCTTGCTGACGAGTCCCTTGGACACCATCTCGGTGAGGCACTGATCGAGCGTCTGCATGCCGGCCGACTGTCCGGTCTGGATGGAAGAGTACATCTGCGCGATCTTGCCCTCGCGAATCAGGTTCCGGATGGCTGGCGTGCCGATCATGATTTCGTGCGCGGCCACTCGCCCGCCGCCGGTGCGCTTGAGCAGCGTCTGCGAGATCACCGCGCGCAGGGACTCGGACAACATCGAGCGCACCATGTCCTTTTCCTCGCCGGGGAACACATCGACGATGCGGTCGATGGTCTTGGCGGCGGAACTGGTATGGAGCGTGCCAAATACAAGGTGGCCGGTTTCCGCAGCCGTCAGCGCCAGGCGGATGGTTTCCAGGTCGCGCATTTCACCGACCAGCACGATGTCCGGATCCTCGCGCAGCGCCGAACGCAGCGCTTCGCTGAATCCGAGGGTGTCACGCTTGACCTCGCGCTGGTTGATCAGGCAGCGCTTGCATTCGTGCACGAACTCGATCGGGTCCTCGATCGTGATGATGTGATCGGGCCGATTGTCGTTGCAGTAGTCGATCATTCCGGCCAGCGTCGTGGACTTGCCCGAGCCGGTCGGGCCGGTCACGAGCACCAGTCCCCGTGGCAACATGCACAGATCGCGGAAGATCTTCGGCGCCTGCAGATCATCAAGGCTGAGGATGGCCGAGGGAATATTGCGGAATACGGCGCCGGCGCCGCGATTCTGGTTGAAGGCGTTGACACGGAATCGTGCCAGCTTCGGTATCTCGAACGAAAAGTCGGTCTCGAAGAACTCTTCGTAGGCCTTGCGCTGCTTGTCGTTCATGATGTCGTAGACCATGCCATGCACTTCCTTATGGGTCAGTGCGGGCATGTTGATGCGTTTGATGTCGCCATCCACGCGAATCATGGGTGGTACACCCGCCGACAGGTGCAGGTCGGAAGCGTTATTCTTAACGGCGAACGCCAGCAGTTGCGCGATATCGACAGCCATCCGGGGTGCCTTCGAGGTAAGCAGGCAGTGAAGATGGAGTATAGCGGAGGGCCTTTACCACCAATATGTTAATCGCTCCGCAGAATTCGCTGGTGGCTGCCGCGCTGGCATCAAATTTATTGGCGTTGCAGCAGGAAATCGCCGCAACCGCACACTCGGCGAGCCGGAGTGAGGACTCGGTCACGCTCGTCGCCGTCAGCAAGGGCCATGCCGCCGATGCCGTCCGCAGCGCCGCCGGGCTGGGGCTGGGCAATTTTGGTGAAAGCTATCTGCAGGAGGCGCTGCCCAAGATGGAACAGCTGCGCGACCTCGCATTGACCTGGCATTTCATCGGCCGCCTGCAGGCCAACAAGACCCGGACGATCGCCGAGCACTTCGACTGGGTGCACGGCATCGAGCGGCTGCAGATCGCCGAGCGTCTCTCCGCGCAGCGGCCGCACCACGCGCCACCCCTGCAGGCCTGCCTGCAGGTCAATATCGAGCGGGAAGCGGCCAAGGGCGGGGTCGATCCCGATGACGCCGAGGCACTGGCTCTAGCCGTCAATGCACTGCCGCGACTGCGCCTGCGCGGCCTGATGTGCATCCTGCCGGAGGGCCGAGGTATGGAGGCCGACCGCCGCAGCTTCGCCAGGCTCGCCACTCTGCAGCAACAGATCAATGCGCACGGGCTCGCGCTCGATGCGCTGTCGATGGGCATGAGCGGAGATTTCCGTGCGGCCATCCTTGAGGGCGCCACGCTGATCCGCATCGGCACGGCGCTATTTGGACCACGTACCGCGGGGCCACGCAGCTAGAATGTTGCCATGAACAACGACGTTTCCGCCGCGACCGCCTTCATCGGCGGGGGCCACATGGCGCGCGCGCTGATCGCAGGTCTGCTGCGCCAGGGCACCCCGCCGCAGGCGCTGAGTGTCGGGGAACCGCTACCCGAGGCGCGCGCGGCGCTCGCAGGCGAATTCGCCATACGCGCCGAAGCTGATAATGGCGTTGCGATCGTCGGAGCGAGGGTCATCGTGCTGGCCGTCAAGCCGCAAGCCGCCGCGGGTGTGCTGCGAGGCCTTCCCGCCGCAGCGCTGCGGCATCGTCCCTTGCTGCTCTCGATCGCCGCAGGTCTTCGAATCGCCGACCTGGCGAAGCTGCTTCCCGTCGATCTGCCGATCGTCCGCGCGATGCCCAATCGACCGGCTTTGCTGGGCAAGGGTATTACCGGTCTGTTTGCGGCGCCGTCCGCGACCGCGGCGCAACGTTTGATGGCGGAGCAGATTGCCGGCGCCGCGGGCGGTTTCGTCTGGCTGCGCGCCGAGCACGAACTCGATATCGTCACCGCTTTGTCCGGCAGCGGCCCTGCTTATTTCTTTCTGCTGGCCGAGCAGCTGGCGCAGGCTGCCATCGAGCTCGGACTGGAGCCGGCGACAGCGCTGCTGTTGGCGAGGGAGACGCTCTATGGCAGCGGCGCGCTGGCGCACCGCGACACGACGCTGGCCCAGGAGCGTGCGGCGGTCACCTCCCGCGGCGGGACCACGGAGGCCGCGCTGCGAACGCTGGATTCAGGCGGTTTCGGCGCCATCGTGGGCAGCGCGCTGCGCGCCGCCGCCGAGCGCAGTGCCGAGCTTGCCGATTCCCTCTCGTCAAACGCGAAATAAGCTCATGGCAGCCCTGATTTTCATAGTCGAAACACTGCTCTCGCTGTGCATGCTGGCCGTGCTGTTGCGGTTGCTGCTGCAGTGGTCGCGCGCGGACTTCCGCAATCCGCTGGCGCGCTCGATCGTGCACGTGACCAATCCGGTAATCGTACCGCTGCGACGCCTGTTGCCGGCCATCGGCAGAGTCGATACGGCATCCTGCGTGGCCGTCATCGTGTTTGCATTCATCGAGGTATCGGTTTCCTCGCTGCTGAATGGCTTCGGGCCGCCACCGCCGGTAATCTGGCTGCGCCTGACGGCTATCGAGATTCTCGAGACCGTGCTCAAGACCTATCTGTTCGCGATCTTCCTCTACGCGCTGCTTTCGATGATCGCGCCCGGTGTCTACTCACCCGCGCAGAGCCTGCTGGTATCCCTGTGCGAGCCGATCCTGCGGCCAATCCGGCGCGTCATACCGCCGCTCGGCGGCCTCGATCTGTCGCCGATGTGGGCCGGTATCCTCATTTACGCGCTGCTGATCCTGCTGCGCGGATCCCTGTAAACAAGCCGCGACGCGACGCCCCCGGAAACACCTGAGCGCGCGGGCCTATAAAAGAAGGCATTTGCGCACCGTCGAAACGGAAAAACCATTTGCGCTGGCTCTGCGGTGTGTTATGTTGCGCGCCGTTTACAGATGGTTTTTTTCGTCACGCGCCGATGCAATCGGCGTGGACATACACTCGAGGAGATTCAGCAATGGCAAAAAAAGGTGGGGCGCCGACCAAATCGGAGATTCTGGCCCAGGTTTCGAAGGACACGGAACTCTCCCGCAAGCAGGTCAGTGAAGTGTTTGAGTCCCTCAACGGCATTATCAAGAAGAGCCTGCGGGGCAATGGTTTATTTACACTTCCTGGTCTTCTGAAGCTCAAAGTCGTCAAACGTCCGGCAACCAAGGCGCGCGAAGGCGTCAATCCCTTCACGGGAGAGAAGATGACTTTCAAGGCGAAGCCCGCCAGCAAGAAGGTCCGTGCGCTGCCGTTGAAGAATTTGAAGTCGTTCGTGAACTGACCGCCGATTCATCCGCAAGCATTTTGCACAGACAGGCCCGGCACGGTCTCACCTGCCGGGCTTGTTGTTTCCGAGCCTGCACCGCAAGCGCGGCGCAACAACGACGCGGCCTATCGCTGCAATACCGCTTCGCGCAATTCAGGCAGGCGTCCGTTGAAGAAGTGATCGACGCCCGGTAGCAGGAGCAGCACCGGCGGCGGTGCGAAGCGAGCCGCGAATTCCTCCACCCGGGTGTAGTCCACCACCTCGTCTGCCGTCCCTTGAATGATCAGCCATGGGCAGGCCGGTCGCTCCACCCCCGAAAGCTGTGCATTCGCAACCGCTGGCGCCACGGTGATCAGTTCCGCGGGCCGGGCCGCCGGCGTCGCGAGCAGCGCCACCATCGATCCGAAGGAAAAGCCAGCCAGCGTCAGCGGCAAGCCTGGCCAGCGCTCCCGGCCCCAGGCCACCACGGCCAGTGCGTCGGCCGTTTCGCCCCTGCCCTCGTCGAACTGGCCCGCGCTCTTGCCTACTCCGCGATAGTTGAAGCGCACGGTCGGCATCCCCTGCTCCTGCAGAGCGCGCGCCACCGTGTACACCACCTTATTTGCCATGGTGCCCCCGTAGAGCGGATGCGGGTGGCACACCACGCCGAATCCGCTCCTGGCTTGCGAGTGCGGATCCTCGAGCAGCGCTTCGATCGGACCGCCGGGCCCAGCAATGCTCAACGGTTCGGCGCGTGGCGGTCGGAAACTCAAGCCTTGGCGCCCGGCTCGACCAGGCGTACCAGCAACTTGTTGAGCCGGCGGGCGAAGTCGGCGCCGTTGGCGATCTGGCCCTCATCGGCAAGGCTGGCCTGGTCGAACATCAGCAAAGCCAGCTCGGCGAAAGGTTCGGGCTCCTTGAGTCCATCCATGTAGCGGACCAGGGGATGCCCGACATTGAGCTCGAGCGCCGGCGCGCTGGCGGGAATCGTCTGTCCGTTGGCAGCCAGCACGCGGCGCATCGCCGCCGACAGCTCGGCTTCGCCGCGCACGAGCACGGCGGGCGAATCGCGCAGACGCTCGCTGACACGAACCTCGTAAACCCTCTCGCCCAGCGCATCCTTGAAACGCTTGAGCAGGCCCTTGTGCTCGCGCCGATCCTCTTCTACACGCGCCTTGTCGGCCGCCTCGGACAGGCCGCCAAGCTCGAGTTCTCCGCGCGCCACATCCTTGAAGCGCTTGCCCTCGTACTCGCTTACCCGGCCCATGACCCATTCATCGACGCGGTCGCCCAGCAGCAGGACCTCCACGCCCTTCTGGCGCAGCAACTCCAGGTGCGGGCTGGCCCGGGCTGCCTCCACGCTTTCGGCGACAATGTAGTAGATGCGCTCCTGGCCTGGGCGCAGGCGCGAAACGTAGTCCGCCAGGCTGACGCGCTCTTCGTTCCCGGTGCTTTCCGTGCTGGCGAATCGCAACAGCGGCAGCAGGCGATCCCGATTGCCCGGATCCTCTCCCAGCCCTTCCTTGAAGGCGCGCCCGAACTCGCGCCAGAACTGCTGGTACTTGTCGGGCTCGTCCTTGGCAAGCTTGGCCAGCATCTCGAGCGCGCGGCGCGTGAGCGCGCTGCGCATGGCCTCCACTTCCTGATCCTGCTGCAGCAGCTCGCGCGAAACATTCAGCGGCAGATCGTTGGAGTCGATGACTCCCTTGATGAAGCGCAGGTAGAGGGGCAGGAACTGCTCGGCGTCGTCCATGATGAAGACGCGCCGCACGTACAGTTTCAGGCCCCGCGTCGCTTCGCGCTGCCACAGGTCGAAAGGCGCGCGCGCCGGCAGGTACATGAGGCTCGTGTACTCGCGCTTGCCTTCGACGCGGTTGTGGCTCCAGCTGAGCGGATCGGTGTCGTCGTGGGCGATATGCCGGTAGAAGTCACGGTACTCCTGCTCCGTGATGTCGGCACGCGGCCGTGTCCAGAGCGCCTGTGCCTGGTTGACGTCCTCATACTCGAGCGAGGCGGTGGATTCCTTCTGCATCCGGACCGGGAAGGCGATGTGATCCGAGTAGCGGCGCACCAGGCTGCGCAGGCGGTAAGCCTCCGCAAACTCCTTCGCATCCGCCTTCAGGTGCAGCACGACGCTGGTGCCGCGCTCGGCGCGCGTGATGGTTTCGACCGTAAACTGGCCATCGGCGCTGGACTCCCAGCGCACCCCGGCAGCCGCATCCGCGTCCGCACGGCGCGTAAGCACTTCGACGCGGTCGGACACGATGAAGGCCGAATAGAAGCCGACGCCAAACTGCCCGATCAGTGCCGCGTCCTTCTGCTGATCGCCGGTGAGGCGCTTGAAGAACTCGGCGGTACCGGATTTGGCGATGGTTCCGAGGTGCGAGATCGCCTCCTCGCGGCTCATGCCGATGCCGTTATCTCGAATCGTGAGTGTCCCGGCGGCCGGATCCGCATCGATCCAGATGGCCAGTTCGCCTTCCTTGCCCAGCAGGGTCGGATCCGACAGCGACAGAAAGCGCAACTTATCGTTGGCGTCCGAGGCGTTGGATATGAGTTCCCGAAGGAAGATCTCCCTGTGGCTATACAGGGAGTGGATCATCAGTTGGAGAAGCTCCCGGACTTCAGCCTGGAAGCTTAGGCTCTCGCGCTCACTCGACATGTCATCACCCGCCGGTTTGGGTCCGTCCGCGGACCAAACGGCGGTATGGGGCCAATGCCCTACGCTTTCAAGCCAGCCCTCGCAGCCAATGCGTGGCGGCGCCGACCAGGTCGTCCAAGTCGTCCCAGAGCAGGAGGAATACTTCCATGAGAAAGCTGCCGCGATTGAAGGTGAGGCCATGCTAGGGAGCGCATCCCCCAGCATGAGTGCCACAGATCACACGGACGGATGTCTCAATCGAGCGACATTGCGGCTTGCGGGCTGTGTCGCGCATGCGTAGGCTCCGCAGGAACATAATCTGAAGGCACCGGGTTTTTTATGCAGCGTATCGTCGTGCTGAACCCGAAAGGCGGATCGGGAAAGACGACCATCGCCATCAACGTCGCCAGCTACTACGCGCAGCGGGGCGAGCGGATCGTGCTGATGGACTACGACCCGCAGGGCTCTTCAGCTCATTGGCTCAGCAAGCGTCAGGACACTCAGCCTCACATTGCGCTGATTGCCGCATTCGAACGCCAGCCGGGCGTCACGCGCAGCTTTCAGCTGCGGGTGCCCCACGGGACGGACCGGGTGGTGGTCGATACCCCGGCGGCACTTGAAGCCAACGAGATCCCTGACCTCATCCGCGGCGCCGATAAGATCCTGGTGCCTGTGCTGCCCTCGGATATCGACATTCACGCCTGCTCTCGCTGCGTGCAGAACCTGTTGCTGGTGGCGAAGATCAAGCGCGATGAGAACCGCCTCGGCATCATCGCCAACCGGGTTCGACGCAGCACCCTGATCTATCAGTCGCTGATTCGCTTTCTGGGAACACTGAACATCCCGATCGTGGCGACGCTGCGCGATTCCCAGAACTACGTGCGATCGGCGGAAACCGGCTACGGGATGGCGGAAATGAAGGCCAACCTGGTGGCCGAGGATTGGGCCGACTGGTTGACCATGTTCGAGTGGCTGGAATCGCCGACCTACCACCGCGCCCAGGGTGGCGGCATCGCCTCATCGGCTCGAAGACGCTAGGGGCCCGATGCCAGGGGCCCGATGCCAGGGGCCCGGGGACTCAGGGCTTGCCGTCGTCCTTCCAGTCGATTCGCATCTTGTCCGCCCAGGTCTTGTAGTTCGACCACGTGTAGAGATTGCGCGTGATGGCCGCGTGACGCGTGCGCGAACGCTGCATGTGCTCCAGCCAGCGCGCATAGGCCTCGGCTCCACTCTGCGGCGACCGCCGCGAGCCCGAGGCTTCGGTCGAAGTCTCGTCGTCGGGAAGTTCGGGTTTGCTCATGTGTGTTCAGGATCCTCCGTGCCATTCAGCCTAGGGCGGCGCTACAGGGGGATACAGGAACTGGATCACAGCGATGCAGCCATCGTCGGACAGCGCCCGGCGGCCCGGCGGAGGGTGGCAAAAACGAGAGGCACGACGCGCAATAATGCAGAGCGCGGCTCGGCTGCCCTTGCGATTCAGCTCACGAGGCGGTAGCAGGGCCGATAGATACTTCCCGGTAGTTTCATGCGTCGCTGCGCCACGAATGCAGTCAGCAGTTCGTCGAGCAGCGGCATGATCTGCGGGTCCGCGGCGATCTCGTAAGGGCCATCGCGCTCGATCGCCGCCACGCCGGCTTCCTTGACGTTGCCCGTGACGATGCCGGAAAAGGCGCGCCGCAAATTGGCGGCCAGCCGATGCACCGGTTGCCGGTGGTGCAGCTGCAGCGCGCGCATCGAGGCGTGCGTCACCTCGAAAGGCTGCTGCAGGTCGTAAGGCACGTGCAGCAGCCAGTTGAAGTTGAAGGAATCGTTCTGACGGCGACGGAATTCGCGGATCTGCTCGAACGAAGTGACCATGTACCGCGCGACGGCGGCCTCATCGCCGATGATGATCTTGAGCCGCGTCAGCGCCTGGGCGCCCAGCGTGCCCTCGATAAAGCGCACGATCTGCTCGAAGTATGCCGCACTGTTCTTCGGTCCGGTCAGCACCACGGGCAGCGGCTGCGCGGCATTGGCTGGATCGAGCAGCAGGCCCAGAAGGTAGAGGATCTCCTCCGCGGTGCCGGCGCCACCGGGCAATACGACGATGCCGTGTGCGAGCCGCACGAACGCCTCCAGTCGTTTCTCGATGTCGGGCATGATGACCAGTTGATTGACGATGGCGTTGGGCGGTTCGGCGGCGATGATGCCGGGCTCGGTGAGACCGATGAACCGTCCGCGCGAAATTCGCTGCTTCGCATGCCCCACGCCGGCGCCCTTCATCGGCGCCTTCATCGCGCCCGGCCCGCAACCCGTGCAGACATCCAGCCCCCGCAGGCCCAGCTCGTAGCCGATGCGCTTGGCGTACTGGTACTCGGCATCGCCGATCGAATGTCCGCCCCAGCAGACCACCAGGTTCGGCCGCGACTTGTGTTCCAGTACCCGTGCATTGCGCAGGATATTGAACACCGCATTGGTGATCGATGCGGTGTCCTGCGAGTCGAGACGCCCGACGCCGATGATTTCGTTGGCGGTGTAGATGATGTCGCGCAGCACCGCGAACAGGTGCTCCTTGATACCGTGGATCATCTGCCCATCGACGAAGGCGGCCGGGGGAGCGTTCTTGATCTCGAGCTTGATGCCCCAGGCGTGGCGCACGATCTGCACGTCGAAGTTGCGATAGCGGTCGAAGATCTCCTTGGGATTGTCGTTGTCGCTGCCGGAGTTGAGCACCGCGAGTGCACAGTTGCGAAACAGCGTGTACAGGCCGGTCTGGCTGGTGTCGAGCAGCTTATCGATTTCGGCCTGCGAGAGATTCTCCAGGCTGCCGCGCGGCGCCACCCGTGCATCGACCGACTCGGCCACCACCACGGCGGCGTCAGTCACCGGCGCACCCTCCCGAGCCTTGACGGTCCTCAAGGCTGGATATCGATCGGGATGTTGTCCTGCGTCATCATCCACAGCTCCACCATATCGGAGTCCGACATCGCGATGCAGCCGTCGGTCCAATCCGCAGTCGCATAGTACTCGGGCGGGTGACGCAAATTGTTCGGCAGTCCGTGCAGCATGATGGACCCGCCCGGATCGACGTGCTGATGGCGCGCGCGACGCACATCCTGGTCGTTCGGGTAGGAGACCTGGATCGACAGGAAATAGTCGCTACGAGCGTTGCGGCGCGTGAGCAGGTACCGGCCCTCCGGCGTGCGGAAGTCCCCGGCACGCTCTTTCGCCCCCGCAGGCTGCAGTCCCAGCGCGATACGGTAGGAGCGCAACACTTCTCCCCGCCGCATCAGATACAGGCGCCGTTCGGACTTGCGCACGACGATGCGATCGGCGACCGGTATGGTGCCCGACCAGGCCGAACCCGATGGCTCGACTATCGGCGGATCCGCCGCCGGTGCGGGGTGGGCCGAATCGTCGATGCTCGTGGCTCCGATGTCGCACCAGGCGGCGCCGGGCAGCATCAGGAACAGTGAAAGCAAACTCGTCGCAATACGTTGCATTGGGTTGAATTATAGGCATACGGCCACCGCTGGGCGAGCGTGCCTCGTTCACAGCCCGGCGACATCCTCCACCTTCGGCAAGGAAATCTGCGTGCCGGGACGCAGATCGCTGAAGTCCTGGTCAGGGTTGTACTGCTGCAACAGCCAGATCGGTACCTGCACATTGCGCTGCGTAATGCTCCATAGGGAGTCGCCCCTGCGCGCGATATAGACCTCTGTGCCGGCGATGCGGTGCGATGCAAAGTAGGCGGCCTGGATTTGCGCGTGGTAAGCGCGACGCCGCTGCTCGAACTGGGCGGGCGTGACGTGATCGAATTCGAGCTTGAAGCGACGCCCCATGACGACGGGCTTGCGGCCGTGCAGCTTATTGACCAGCCGCAGGCGCGCTGCGGAAGTGCCCAGCCAGTCGGCATAGTGACCGAGCGTCTCGGCCGCGACGACGTGGATCGTGCCATCGGCGGCTACTGAATAATCGACCGGATCCGCCGTGTCCTGGCCGGTGAGCCCCGGCGCGAGCTGCGGACCTTCGGCCTGTGCCTGCGCAGCGGAAACCGGCTCGGTCTCGGCAGCCGACCTGTCGGCGGCTGCAACGGCCTGATCCTCCTCCTGACTCTCCTCCACGGCTTCCCTGGCTGAGGCCAGCGTCGCAGACGTGGTGTCCGTCTCGGGCTCCGGCGCAGCGGCCACCAGGCGCAGCCGCTGGCCGCCATACAGGTAATCCGCGTCCGGAATCGAATTGAGTTCCATGAGTTTGTTGACCGTGACGCCAGTTCGCGCCGCGATGCTCTGCACGGTGTCATCGTTCTGCACCAGGTAATACTCGGACGCCGCGGCCTCGGCCGAAGGAGGCACGGCACTGGCGGGTGCAGTGGCCGCCGAGGCGACCACAGCGGCTGGCGTCACCGGTGCCGTGGCCGGCGATGGGGCAGGCCGTGAAGCAGCGGCGGCTTGTGCCGCAGGTGTGGGCGGCGCGGCCGCCGCGGCCTGCGGCAGCACGTTTGCGGGCGGCGTCACCGAGGCGACGACCACCGGTTTCACCGCACCCAGCCGCGCAGCGAGCAGGTCGGAGGTCCACTTTGACGAGGATCCGGGCAGTCGCACGACGTAGCCCGCCGGCACCGCGCGCTGGCCTGACCACACGGCGGGACGCAGTGCCGGATTGAGCGAACGCAGGGTGTCGCGTTCAACGCCCAGCGTCTTCGCGAGCGCGACGCTGGAGGCGCTGGAGCTGAGCTTTACCTCGACGAATTGCGGCTCGGAGCCGCGGTGCAAGGGCCCGAAGTACTTTTCCGGATCCTGGGCAATCGTCAGGGCGGCCAGAAAGCACAGATAAAAGTTGCGTGAGGCGAAGCCGAAGGTGGGGCTGCGATACTCATGCAGGATGCGCACGATATCGGTGGTCCCGAGCTGTTCACGCGCACGCAGCATGCCCTCCGCCCCGTGGTTGTAGGCCGTGATCGCGAGCGGCCAGGTGCCCAGCAGGCGATAGTTGTAGTTCAGCAGCTGCGCGGCTGCCTCGGTGGCCCGGAATGGGTCCATGCGCTCATCGACAGCAGGATCGATACGCATGAAGCGGCGGCCGGTCGAACGCATGAACTGCCACAGACCCGCGGCACCGACCTTGGAGTAGGCGCCCGGATCGAACGAAGACTCGACATGGGGAAGCGCCGCGATCTGGGCAGGCAGGCCGAGGTTGGCGAGCACCTCGCCGATATGTGCCTCCCAGGCGCCGGCGCGTATGAGACCGGCACGGAAGCGATCGGCCTGGCCGAGCTGGAAGCGCACATCGTCTGCCGCCTCGGCAAAGCGCGCCGGTGCGGTGTTCTCACCCCACAGGTCCCGTACCTTCTGCTCATCTGCATTCTGTGGTGCCGCGCCGCTGGCCAGGTGCCGCAGGACTTCCTCGATACGCGTGCGCTGGGCCTCGACGCGGGCCTTGCGTTCGTGAACCGGCGTATCGGCATCGAAGTGCAGCGTTTCGTACACGACCGAGAGCCGATGCTGATCATGCAGGTAGCCCTCGTTGGTGCTGATCTGGGTGTACACCTTGATCCAGAACTGAATATCCGGCTCGAGTTCAGGTGGCCGCGGCAGCAGGTCCTCGGCCACGCAGACCAGGGGCGCCATGAAGAACAGGCACAGCAGCAAGGACAGGCGAAATTTCATGGACGGAAAACTAGCATGGCCGTCCTCGATACGCTCGCCGAGCACGCCACATCTTCGATGTCGAAAGGAATAATTTCGAGTACCGCTTTCTTCGCGGCGTCCACCGCCGGCTCAATCAGCGTCCGCACCTCATGAAAACGCGTGGCTGCGTGTAGGACCAATACTCAAGAAAAACCCCGCAGGAGCGGGGTTTGAATCATTGGTTGGGCCACATGGCCGCACGCTGCGGGGGTTCAGATCGTGAGGTCCAAAGCGCAGCTTATATACCTCACACCTTAGCTCAGCGCTGACCGGTGATGCATCAACCGCATTTGGAATCGCCGCAGTTCAGGCAGGTCATGCAATTGTCCATCATGACCACCGCGGCGGTGCTGCACTTGCTGCACAGCGCGGCGCCATCGGGGAAGTGCGACTTGGCGAACGCATCCTGCTGCTTGGTGCGGGCCTCGAATTCCGCGCGCTTCTCCTCGACCATCTTCTTCTGATGATCATCGAGCTCGACCTTGCGCATCATGCCGATGGTCTGCAGGTGCTTTTCGATGACATAGCCAAGCTCGGCAATGATCGAGGGCATGAACTTGCCGCCCGGCTGCCAGTAGCCGCCGCGCGGATCGAACACCGCCTTGAGCTCATCGACCAGGAACGCGACATCGCCGCCCTTGCGGAATACGGCCGAGATGATGCGCGTCAGCGCCACGATCCACTGGAAGTGATCGAGGTTCTTCGAGTTGATGAACACCTCGAACGGCCGGCGCTGTTCGTACTCGGTGCCTTCGTTGAGCACGATGTCATTGATGGTCACGTACATCGCGTGATCCGACACCGGCGTCTTGATCTTGTAGGTCGAGCCGATCAGCACCTCGGGGCGCTGAATCTCCTCGTGCATGCGGATCACTTTGGCCGTGCGGCCATCGCGACTGTGCGCGAGTTCCTCCACGGGAGCCGCGGGCGTCTTCTGCGGCTCCTCGGGCTTCTGCACGTGGAATTTCACGATCCGTTTTTCGATTTTAGTAGCCATGTTCAGAATTTCCCGTAATAGCCTTCCTTCAAGGCATCGAAAAGATTGGCGGCGCTGTGCTTCTCGCCGTCGTAGTCGACTTCCTCATCGCCACGCACCTTGAGCTCGGTGCCGTCCTCGAGCGTAAACACGTAGGTGGTGTTCTTGAGGTCCGCTTCCTTGACCAGCACACCCTGAAACGCCTCTGGATTGAAACGGAAGGTGGTGCAGCCCTTCAGGCCCTGCTCGTGCGCGTACCGATAGATGCCCTTGAAATCCTCATAAGGATAATTTGTGGGCACATTGGCCGTTTTCGAGATCGAGGAGTCGATCCATTTCTGCGATGCCGCCTGGATGTCCACGTGCTGGGTGGGGTTCACTTCATCGGCCGCCGTGAAGTACGCCGGCAACGCTTCGGCCTCGTCGGTCGACCCGGGCATCGCGCGCGGATTGACCAGTTCCCGGTAGGCCAGCAGCTCGAAGGAAAAGACATCGATCTTCTCCTTGGTCTTGCGCCCCGGGCGGATCACATTGCGGAAGTAATGGTGGGCAAACGAGGGCTCGATGCCATTGCTGGCATTGTTCGCCAGCGAGAGCGAGATCGTCCCGGTCGGAGCGATCGAGGTATGGTGCGTGAAACGCGCCCCGACCTGTGAGAGCTGCTCGACCAGCTGCGGCGCGGCCTCTGCAACGCGCTGCATGTAGCGGCTATAGCGTGCATGCAGCACCCGCCCGGCGATCCGGTCGCCCGGCTTCCAGCCGTCGCCCACCATCTCCGGACGCTTGCGCAGCATCTCTTTGGTAACCGTGAATTCCTCGTTCATGATGGGCGCCGGACCTTTCTCGCGCGCCAGCTCGAGAGCCGCTTCCCAGCCCGCGAGCGCCATCTCGCGCGACACATCCTCGGTGAACTGCACCGACTCGCTCGATCCGTACTTCATGCCGAGCAATGTCATGGTCGAGCCCAATCCTAAGAAGCCCATGCCGTGGCGGCGCTTGCGCGTGATCTCGTCGCGCTGATAGCTCAGCGGCAGTCCGTTGATCTCGACCACGTTATCGAGCATGCGCGTGAACACGCGCACCACTTCGCGATATTCGTCCCAATCAAAACGTGCCTGTGGCGAGAAGGGCTCGCGCACGAAACGCGTGAGATTAACGGAACCTAACAAACAAGAGCCGTAGGGCGGTAATGGTTGCTCACCACAGTTGCCCGTCACAATGCCGTTAAATATCAGATTATTCTTGTCTTTTTGGGTCGTATCAAACACGGGTGCATAACCCACGTGCTCAATTGAAAGCACCCGGCTGACAAATTTCTTCGTCAGCGTATGAGGGTGTTGTGCACGCCATCCGGCGTACTTCTGATTCTTCGAATCCGTCAGGAAGCCGATCTCCTGCATGAAGAGATCGCGCGATTGCGCACCAATGATCAGCTCATAATCCGCCTTGCAGTTATATAATTTTTTCCCGCCTTTTCCATCTGGCATCAGGCGGCTCATTGCCGCACGGCGACGATAAATGCGTGCAAATATTCCAAAGTTGGCCAGCAGCGCCTGCACGTCCTTGAGCAGCGTCGGTTTGCTGGATGCGAGCCGGACCGTGCAATGCGCAATCGTATCGGAGCGCTGCACCGTCCCATCCGTCTGAAACAGCGCCCGCAGATATGCCTTGACGCATTCCTCACTGCCGCGCCAGACAACTTCTGGAACTTCCAACTTGGACTTTGTCGAAAAGCCATAGTGCTCCAGCACACGAGCCAGAATCACCGAACGAATCATGATCAGGTTGCGCTGGGGCACGGCGACCGTGCTGACGGAATATTCGCGCGCGTTCTCAGAGAGGCCCGCAATCAATGCATTGACGTAACCGACCACGGTCTCCGCGAAGTCCCGATCCAAGCCCCACAGATTGATGACCGCCGCCTCCTCACCCTTGCCCCGATTGGTGAAATGGCCATCACCCGTGAGCAGCCCCAGCAGCGTGCCGAGTTCCGGTGAACCATCCGTGCCGAACTGGCCCTTGCCGGACTGGATGAAAAGCTCATCGCCGGGCTTCAGATCCCGCAGCTTGATCTTGCCGCGGCTGGTGTAGAAGTCATGCCACTCGGTGGCCTTGATCTCGTAGCCGGCCTCCGTGACCACGCGATAAACGTCGGCGCACTCGGAAGTCATGAAAGCGGGCACGGCGGGACGTGTTTCGACGCCCATGCCCTTATCCAGCGCACGGCCGTCGACGGTCACCTTAAGATCCGCGCCGCTGGCGTACAGATCGCCGATGCGCACCATGCCGAACTGCGTCGCCAGGCGCGTATCGGCCGTGACACAGGGGTTGGTGGCGCGAATGTTCTCGCACCACCAGTTGTTGTTCATCTCATTGACGCGGTCGATCAGGATGAAGCCGGGTTCCGCGAAATCGTAGGTCGAGGACATGATGACGTCCCACATCCGGCGCGCGGGCAGCGTCTTGTAGATCCGGCAGGCAACCAGCCCTTCTTCGTTGCAGACGTAGCCCTCGTGGACCGGCCATTCCCGCCACACGAACTTCTGCGGATCGTTCAGATCGACGGGTTCCGCCTCGTATTCACGCCGCGTGATCGGGAAAGCCAGCTTCCAATCGCCCTCCTCCCGTACCGCGCGCATGAATTCATCGCTGATGAGCAGCGACAGATTGAACTGCCGCAGCCGCCCGTTCTCGCGCTTGGCGCGAATGAAATCCATGGCATCGGGATGGCCGATGTCGAAGGTGCCCATCTGGGCGCCGCGGCGGCCGCCGGCCGAGGACACCGTGAAGCACATCTTGTCGTAGATATCCATGAACGACAGCGGGCCGGAGGTATACGCGCCGGCGCCCGACACGTACGCACCGCGCGGCCGCAGCGTCGAGAACTCGTAGCCGATGCCGCAGCCGGCCTTGAGCGTCAGCCCCGCCTCGTGGACCTTGCCGAGGATGTCATCCATCGAATCCCGGATCGTGCCCGAGACCGTGCAATTGATGGTCGAGGTCGCCGGCTTGTGCTCCCAGGCACCCGCATTCGAGGTAACGCGGCCGGCGGGGATGGCGCCGCGGCGCAGCGCCCACAGAAAACGCTCGTAGCAGCTCTCGCGCAATTCTTCCCGCTCAACATCCGACAAGGCGCGCGCGACACGCTTATAGGTGTCATCCATGGTCGCGTCCAGCGCCTGGCCATCCTTGGAACTGAGGCGATACTTCTTATCCCATATGTCCAGGGAGGCTTCCTGGAAGGCAATGGAATCCACGTCTCGCGGCACGAGTTTCATCACAGAATTCATAGCAAAAAAGGCTCCCCTGTCTCCCCAAGATCGCGCAGAATCCCCATCGGCGCAACACAAGATCTTGTTGTGCGAGGGCCGGAGGTTAATCAAGCCGAATGGTCATCGTCAAGATTATGAAATATGATTTTCCAGAATTTTTAACTAATTAATTCAATTAGTTATGAAGTTATTCGCAGCAACAGCGCGATAAAAAAGTTTCAGCCGGAAGCGGATTCGGCCCACGGGCCAACCCCTATATATTGTGTTCACCGGATCATCCCCGGTAGCCCACAGGCAGTGCACAGCCTGTCCACATGGCGCCTGGCGCGAATTCGCCACCTGAGGGGCCTTGAAAGTGCCGCAGGCACCCACAGATCTAAGCGCAACGACAGGGGCCAAGCGCCTCTGTGGATTGACCAAGACGTCGATTCAAACCCGATACTGGAGGATTACGACCATGACATTGCTTCGTTACCAGCCCTGGCACGCGGGCCTGCAGCGCCAGATCGAACAGATCTTCGGTGACAGCTTTGCCGCCCCTGCGGCCAGCAGCGAAAACTCGATTGCGTGGGTTCCGACCGTGGACATTCACGAGGAGCAGGACAAGTTCGTCGTGCGCGCGGATCTGCCGGGCGTCGAGCCGAAAGACATCAGCATTACGGCCGAGAACCGCGTGCTGACCCTGCGCGGCCAGCGGCAGTTCGAGCGTTCGGAGAACCAGAAAGGCTTTGAGCGCCTCGAGCGTGTCGAAGGCTCCTTCCTGCGTCGATTCACGCTGCCGAACAATGTGCAGGATGATCAGATCAAGGCGCGCCACGTGAACGGCGTGCTGGAAGTGACCATCCCGAAGACCCCGACGCCGGAGCCGCGCCGGGTCAGCGTCGAGACGCACTAAGCCTGAGCCTTCAGGCGGGACTTTTGCAGCGGCGGTTGATCGTTGCTGCCATCGACACGAAGCCGATGTCTCATGGACATCGGCTTCGGCCGTTTTGCAGCGGGCGCACTAAGAGGCGGGCGTAGCGGAGCCCGCGTCTGATCCCGCCGGCGCCGCTGGCACTGTCATCGCGCACAGCGCCCGCCGCGCGGCAGGCTGAGTCCTCAGCTTGCGGACTGCGGCATAGAACCTGCTCAGGTCTTCACCCTGTTGCGCGAGCAGCTGCCGGAAACCGGGCACGCAATCCGAATAAGTCGCGATCGAGGCCAGGTGGGCGTTGTTGAGCCCTCCATCTATCCAGCCGTCGTAGCCGCTGCGAAGCTCATGCTGACGCTCGATTGCCTGCACGTTCTGCCCAAGCGCCGTGAGAACTTCGCGCTTGCGCGCGCGCATGACCTCAGCCCCCAGCGGCTCCTGATAGAGCCGGTCCAGTTCGGCGCGCCCGGCGGCAAGCGTGCTTACAATCGACTGAAATGCCGCCCGGCGCGCCAGGAACTCCTGCAGCTCGGAAGCGCGGCCCCGGGCGATCAGCCAGCGTCGCAGCCCCTCCTCTTCCACGGTCACGGCGAACGACTCGTTGAATACCGTGTCGTCCCTGATGTAGATCAACTGATGCGCGAGCTCATGAAACAGCATCGAGACCAGCTCCAGGTCGCCATAGCGCATCATGGTATTGAGAACCGGATCGGCGAAATGTCCGAGCGTCGAATAGGCGGCGACGCCGGCGACCAGCGTATCGTTACCCTTGGCGGCCAGCGCCGCAGCCAGCGCGCGCGCATTGCTCTCCTTGAAATAGCCGCGATAGCTCAGGCAGCCGACGAACGGAAAGCACCAGCGCAGCGGGTGAATCGAGAACTCCGGTGCGGCCACCACGTTCCAGACCGCGTACGGCCGCTTCAGATCGCTATAGCTTCGATAGCTGCGATTATCCGGCAGCCCCAGCTCGCTGGATGCAAAGGCGCGCGCATCGCGCACCAGTTCCAGGCGCGCCTTCAGCTCCACGCTCGAGCCCGGATCGGCCAGCACCTTCTCGATTGGACGCCGCGCGCGCATGAGGCGCCACTGTCCCTGCGTAGCCTGCGCCAGGTAGGAAATGCCGCAGCCCGAGAGAGCACCGCACAGCAGCAGCGACAACAGCAGCCGTGTGCAGGATGGAATGCGGCTCTCGGTTAACATGCGTCCCATGCAAGTCTATCTGGTTGGCGGCGCGGTCCGGGACGAGTTGCTCGGGTTGCCCGTTGTCGAGCGCGACTGGGTGGTCGTGGGCGCGACGCCGCAGCAGATGGAGCAGCTGGGGTACCGCGCGGTGGGCCGCGAATTCCCGGTGTTCCTGCATCCGCAGACACATGAGGAATACGCGCTCGCGCGGCTCGAACGCAAGACGGCGCCCGGCTATCGCGGCTTCGTCACCGAGTTCTCGCCCGAGGTGACGCTGGAGCAGGATCTGCAACGCCGTGATCTGACGATCAACGCGATGGCGCGCGCGGTGTCGCCCGCTGGCAGCATCGGCGAACTGATCGATCCCTATGGTGGCCGCGCCGATCTGGATCGACGACAGCTGCGGCACGTCTCGCCTGCCTTTGCCGAAGATCCCGTGCGCGTACTGCGCGTCGCGCGCTTCGCGGCACGATTTGCGTCGCTGGGTTTCGGGGTCGCAGCGGAAACGCGAGCGTTGATGCAAGCGATGGCGGCCAACGGCGAGGTCGGCGCGCTGGTCCCCGAACGCGTCTGGCGCGAGCTGGAACGCGCGATGAGCGAGCGAGCGCCCGAGGCCTTTATCGACACGCTTGAGAGCTGCAACGCCCTGGCGATCGTGCTGCCCGAGCTGCGCTGGGAAGGCGAGGACCGCGAGGCGCTGCGCGCAGCCGCAAGCCTCGCCAGCGATGGCAGCGTCCGATTTGCAGCACTGGTGGCCGGCAGCGGACTTTCGGAAATCGAATCGTTGTGCCAACGCCTGCGCGTGCCCGCCCGCTTCAGTGAACTGGCGCTGCTGTGCGCGCGACTGCGGCAGCACGTGGCAGGGGCCTCGGCAATTGACGCGGCCGATCTGCTCGATTTGCTCAATGAAGCCGACGCCCTGCGTCGGCCGGAGCGCTTAGCAACAGCCG
>Ga0265338_10002071_pt1 | contig 30980 bp, 25 predicted proteins | sample 42126metaG_FD_193579 | JGI IMG/M metagenome (GOLD analysis project Ga0265338, IMG submission 193579) | Rhizosphere microbial communities from Carex aquatilis grown in University of Washington, Seatle, WA, United States - 4-21-26 metaG | ecosystem: Host-associated > Plants > Roots > Rhizosphere...
AATGGTTTTATGCTCGGTCGCCTGGTCGTGAAACCAGATCAGGAAGAGCGGCTGGAGCGCATGGGAATTAAAGACAAGAACCGCATCTACGAAGCGGAAGACCTGGCTCCGGGGAAACAACTGATCTTTGCCGCCACGGGCGTCACCGACGGCGCTCTGATGAAGGGCGTACGCTTCTTCGGTGAAGGCACGCGGACTTCTTCGGTGATCATGGCTCTGCGCACGGGAAAAGTACGCTTCGTGGAGAGCATTCACTTGGAGAAGGGGCCGGATGTAAAGGTTAGATTCTCGTAACCAATTGAAAACATTGTGGCTTACACTCATCCTGGCACGCCGACAGATCGCCTGTTATAATCTAGATGATTAATCTAGATGGAAACGGGGATGCCAATGCGAACTGTCGGTCTATTCGAAGCCAAGCAGAAACTCTCCGAACTGGTCGAGCGCGCCAGCGAAGGCGAACAGATCGGAATCACGCGCCGGGGAAAGCTCGCAGCCGTGATCGCTCCAGTTGGAGCTGATATGAGCGTGGCGGAAGCGTTTGCGGAGATTGACCGGTTGCGAACGCGCATTAAACCTCTGCCCAAGGGAATGACAATTAAGGATCTGATCGAAGAGGGCCGCCGGTGACGCGGTTTGTTCTGGACGCATCGGTAACGCTAGCTTGGCTCATTGACCGGACGGTAGCACCCTATGCGGTTCATATACGTCAACTTCTGCTTGGCGGCAGCCGGGCGGTGGTTCCCGCACTTTGGCAAATGGAAGTCGCTAACGGATTTGTCACCGCGGAGCGGCGGGCAATGCTGACCCCATCCGACACTGCTCAGATACTGCAGACCTTCGACGTTGTTCTAAGGAACTCAATCGAAATCCAGCACGGAGTTGTCTCACTTCGGCGCCTCATCGCGATCGCCAGGCAATCTCGGCTGACGGCGTATGACGCTGCATATCTCGGCTTGGCGAAAGATCAACAACTACCCATCGCGACGCTTGATCGAGGCCTGGAAGAAGCGGCAACTCTTGTCGGAGTTCCTCTGCTTCCCTGACTTCTAAGACCATCTACTTTAAATACTCTGAATCCTTTTTCAACTCCTCCGGCACAACCGGCATGGGCGGCCAATCCTGCGAGTATCCCTTGAGCAACGGAGTCGCAACTTCGGAGCGCAGCGTCCCGTCATGCACTGCGAATTTGTGTGGATGGCCGGCGGAGTACCCGTCCCATAGACAAACTCCGGCGTAGGCGCCGTCTTTGCGCAGGATGTAGTACGTCATATCCATGTAGCGCAACTTGGTCATGTCGCCGTTGTAGTTGCGCACGATGCGCTTCAGAGCGTCCATGCCGGCTTCGTGCGGGGACATGCCGTGGCGCATGTTTTCGACAATCGTGTGGGCTCCCGCAACCTTGATGTTTTCTTCGCCGGCGCCAGTCGCACCGGCGGAACCTATGTCCTGATCGGTGTAGCAGCCCGCTCCGATGATGGGAGAATCTCCGCACCGGCCTGGCAGTTTGAAAGCAAGGCCGCTCGTGGTTGTAACGCCTGAGATCTCGCCTTTCTCATTCAGTGCCGAGCAGTGAATCGTTCCGGTGGGCGGAAACAGTACGCGGCGCGCAGCAGCGAGCTGGAACTCGGGTTCAATACCAAGATCGGCGGCGCGTTGCTGGAGTTGCTGAATGCGATCCTGCCAGAGCTTCCTGGATGCCCCAGCCTGCGGTTTGGCGTCGCTCGCCGGAGGATGCCAGTGAGGATCGGCCATGCCCGGCCCCCACCAGTCGCGATCGGAATTGAATTCCTTCCACAGTATCCAGATCTTGCGCGAGCGCTCGGTCAGCAGGTTCTCCCGAGGAAAGCCCATGCTAACGGCGAATCTCTCGGCACCTTCGCCAACCAGCATGACATGGCCGGTATGCTCCATCACCGCTTTCGCAACCATGCAGACATTCTTGATATTGCGGACGCCGCCCACCGACCCAGCGCGCCGCGTGGGGCCGTGCATGCAGCAAGAGTCGAGCTCGACTACGCCCTCTTCGTTGGGTAAGCCGCCGAGGCCAACCGAATCGTCGTTTGGATCGTCCTCGGGACCCTTGACCACGCGGATGGCCGCGTCGAGCGTGTCGCCCCCGCCTTTCAAGAACGCATACGCCGCCTCGACGTAGGCATAGCCGTTGTTGGCAGAGATGATGATGGGGTGTTTTGGCACATCCGCTAAAGACGCGTGGCCCTGCTGGCCGTTCTCGGCGGGCATTTCGGGAGTGGCAGCGTGCGCTCCAACTCCGGCGGCAACGGTTCCGAGCAACGACGTTTTTACAAAATCACGGCGCGAGAAAGTCACGGAATCCCTCTTCGTATTGGATGAAATGACGCGGGAAGCATAACACGGCGACCCCGTTGACTTTCGTCCCGGGCAATCGTAGATTTGTGCCCAGCGCGAAGGGCGCATCCAGTCCGCGGAAAGGGCCGTGCCCACCTTAGAAAATACAATCCAAGACCACGAATCTTCTTTCAGCTTGACTACGGCGGACTCCAGGCAATGCTCTTGAAAGGAGCTTCGTATGTTTCCCAATCCGCAGGACGCTCTTCCCCTTCCACTCCGCCCCAACCTGGAGCAATACAAAAAGCAGGCCAAAGATCTCGTGAGCGCGTGCAAATCCAGCGAATCGCACGCTATCGGTGCATGGGCCTCGCGTTTTATCAGAACCGTTACGCGATTGGCGGGCCTCACGTTCACATCGGAACTTCCGGTGAGCATCGAACGCTGGACTGATCAGCTCGGTGAGTTCGCTCAGAGAAAGCTGACAGGGTCGGGGAATGGAAAGGCAGCCTGCGTCCTTGCCGGTGCGCAGTTCGTGATCGCACGGTCGCACGGTTTCGAGAGCTGGTCACGATTCGCAGAACACATTGAAGCTCTCGCCCGCTCGAATTCTCCGGTCTCGAACTTCGAGCTGGCGGCGGATGCGATCGTAAGTGGAGACACGACCACACTGGAGAGATTGCTGCGTGAAGATCCAGGGCTGATTCGCGCGCGTTCGACACGCGAACATCGAGCCACGTTGTTGCATTACGTGTCGGCGAATGGAGTCGAGAGCTATCGTCAGAAGACGCCGAAAAATGCCCTGCGTATTCTGGAAATCCTATTCGAGTTTGGCGCCGAAGTGGATGCGGAGGCCGACGTGTACGGCGGCGGAGCGACAACCCTGGGGTTGGTCGCGACCAGTGTCCAACCGGAGAGAACTGGCGTGCAGGAAGAACTGATGACGATGCTATTGGACCACGGGGCGGAGATCGAGCGCCCTGGAGTCGCCGGAAATGGACACGGCGCCGTCGCTGCCTGCCTGGCGAATGCGCGCGTGAAGGCGGCTGAGTTTCTCGCTGCACGCGGCGCTGCATTGGACCTCGAAGGAGCCGCCGGGTTGGGGAGGATCGATCTGGTTCGAGGTTTCTTCAATGAAGACGGCAGTTTGAAGTCGAGTGCCACTCAAGCTCAGATGGAGCGAGGCTTCCAGTGGGCTTGTGGGTATGGTCGAAGAGCCGTCGTGGATTTTCTGTTGCACAAGGATGCGGGCCTGCTCACCGCGATGAGTACGGGAGAAACGGGTCTCCACTGGGCGGTCATGGGCGGACACCTGGACATAATCAAGCTCCTCCTCGAACACGGAGCTTCGCTCGAGTTGAAGAATATCTATGACGGAACAGCTCTCGGACAGGCGCTGTGGTCCGCCGTCAATAGCGACACCGAAGTTGACTACGCTCGGGTCGTCGAGGTGTTGGTCGATGCCGGAGCAAAAATCGAGGAGGGGTCGCTGGCGTGGCTGGCGAAACAGGCTGGTGGTTCTTCCGCCCTAAAAGAACGCATTGCGGAAGTGCTCCGCAGACACGGCGCGAAATCGTAAACGAGAATGTTTTTTCCGTGGCTCGCGAACCTGGTCAGCCGGCCACGCGGATCGCCGCGTCAAGCGTGTCGCCCCCAAATCAAGGAGAAGGTGGTCCCGGTTGCAGAAATCTTCACATTGCGCACGGATCAACCATCGGGATACCATCGGCTCCACCCTTCCCCAGGGTGTACCCGCTCTGGGCCCTTCGTCTGTTTCTCAAGTGAAGCGATTCCGTAAGAGAGGCTCGACTATGACGCGAAAAATCTTAGCCGCGACCGCCATTCTCATGTTTGCTAACATCGCGTTTGCCTCCGGCCCATTGGAGAAGGTGATTTACAACTTCGCGGGTGAGCCCGACGGGGCTGGTCCGGTTTCGGGCCTGGTTGCCGATCACTCAGGGAATCTCTATGGCACGACGAAGTACGGAGGCAAAGGTTCATGCACCGGACTTGGGTTCACTGGCTGTGGGACCGTGTTCGAGCTGTCTCCCCCAGCCGTCGCCGGTGGCGCGTGGACGGAAACCATCCTGCACAGCTTCAGCACGCCGAACGACGGAATTTATCCTGCTACGGCCCTCGTGGCGGATAGTCTCGGCAACCTCTATGGCACGACCGGTGCAGGGGGAGGCTCGGGCAGCACGGGCACAGTTTTTGAGCTGTCGCCTCCAGCCACGGCGGGCGGGGCCTGGACTGAAACGATCCTTCACAAGTTCAACAACAACCGCACTGGCGGATATCCTCCGTTTGGCAGCCTGACCCTGCGAGCGGGCAATCTTTACGGTACAACCCAAAACGGCGGCAGTGGCACACACTGCAGCACAGGCGGCGGTGGCTGCGGCGCAGTCTTCGAGCTCAAGGCTCCAGCCACCGTGGGTGGAGCATGGGCGGAGTCGCTGCTCTACAGTTTCGGAGCCGTGAGCGGCGACGCGGTGTTTCCGATCGGTAATTTGCTCTTCGACCGATCGGGCGCCATCTACGGCACAACGGCGGGCGACCCCACCTCTTCTGGTGGCACCGTCTTTCAGTTAGTGCAATCGGGCGGAAGCTGGAACGAGAACACACTCTTCAGTTTCACCCAGAATATCGACGGCATCTCTCCTCACGGACTGATCTTCGACGGCGCGGGGAATCTCTATGGCACTACGGTCTCCGGGGGCGTGACCTCTCCGGGGGGTGGCGTTGTCTTTGAGTTGACGCCGCCTGTAGTCGCCGGCGATCCGTGGACCGAGGCTGTCCTGTACACGTTCCTGGGCGGCAAGGACGGCGCCACACCCAATGCAGGACTAGTTCTCGACAAGGCGGGCACCCTCTACGGTACAGCTCTGTTTGGCGGTCTGCACAACCAGCAGACCAATAACAATGGGACAGTTTTTGAATTGAGTCCGCCGGCAGTTTCGGGTGGGGCCTGGACGGAGACCACGCTCCATGAGTTTGGTGGCCCTACTTACAATGACGGCAGCTCACCCAATGGCGGGCTGGTTCTCTCCAAGGGCAAGTTCTACGGCACCACCAGCGAAATCGTCTCGAATGGGCTGGGTACCGTGTTCAGTCTCGTCGTAGTGCCGTGATATCCGCGCTGATGCAGACTACAGGGCGCGGCCAGAAGCTGTGCCCTCTCAAATCCAAGCCCTCGCTCTCTATCGGCTCGCGAACCTCCGCAACCGGCCGGGATACGCCGCGCCGGCTTTCGCCAGCTGGTCGGCGACAGCGGTGGTGATGGGCTGCACATTGTCACAGCGGAAGCGCAGCAGTGCGGCGATATTGCCCACCTTGTCGAACTCGGGGTCGTCTTTCACGTAGAACATTTCGATGTCGCGGCGAATGGCCCAGGGCAGAATGGCCTCTCCGACATCGACAACTTCTTGTGTCGCCCGGCCGCACCCTGGACAAGAGCTTACGAGATGCGCATCGAGGTGCCCGCATCCGGAGCATTCGACCGCATGAGCCTGAAACGACTCGCCGAGCAACAGAGTCTGCACTTCGCCCATCTCCAGGGATCGCAGTACGCGACACAGTCCGGTAACACCGCGCGCGTTGCTGCGAGCCTGACTCAGTACCTGGCCAACCAAGTCGCGGCGGCGCGTACTTTGCCACGCCTCCACAATCTGCTGCGCGTGAGTCCGGATCTCATCGCGAGTGATATGGCCGATATCAGCCTGGAAGCGGCCGAGCAACGCCTGGCTCACGTACGCGTGCAGTTGCGGCTCGAGTTGTGAACGATGGATATCCTGGCAACCGAGGATCCATTTCTCGAACACACCTTTTTCCAGAGACTCTTTCAAGACCTCGGCAACTGCCTTGAAATGCTGGCGGGCTTCGTCGTCGACGCGGCGCTGAGCGTGGCCGCCGTCGTATCCGGCGTAGCCATCACTGCGCCCCTTGCGAGAGAGCGGTTGGAACAGGCCCTCGCGCTCGGTCAATTCCCCCAGACGAAGATCGAAGAAGCGGGCTCGGTGCCGGTCGACCAGCACCACGCCCAGCCGAGGGAATGCGCCCAGCAGGTGAGCCAGCGGCTTGAGATGAAAATAGTGGTCGACGAAAAGCTGCGTGCCGGGCAGAGTCGCGGGCAATTCATATTCGTGCCAGACGTTCTGCGCGGCGCAAGCAAATACAGCTTTGCCGTGTGTACCATTGCTGCGAAGCTCGCCGGACAGGCGGAGCAGGCGGTCAATGTCGGCGCGGGCGCAGTTCTTCCCCTTGCTTTCCATTCGGCTCAGGGCCTCACGCGCCAGATCTTTGATGAGAATCGTGTCTTCCTTGTGTGCCTTATTGCGAGGTGTGGATGGCTGGAAGTAAAAACTGAGTGCACACGATTTTGCATCTTGAAATTCAGCCAACTCTCGGATTTGCTCTCGAGTAATACGCATAGATCATCCCCCAGGAAAATGAATTGGATTTATGCGGCGCCGGTCGGCGCGAGCCGGCCGTGAAACTCTCTGGCCAGACCCGGCGCTTTGCGCAAGTGGTCGCGCGCGGCAGAAATAAACGCGAGCACGCGGTCGGCCGGATGGCCGGTAATTGCCACGATCTCGTCGACTCCGAAGCCCTCAATAGCATTCAGAATGAAAGCTTCGCGCGGGCCGGAGCCCAGGTCACGCAACGCCGACGCGATTAACCGCAGCATTTCATCAGAAGCCAGAATCTGCTCTGGTGTGGCGACGCGGACGTCTGGAATCACACTGGCCCCGGTTATGGATTCGTCAGGTTGGTGGAATTGCAATTCCGGTTCGTCGCTGCCCTTGACGTTGGGCCGGCGGGCCGATTCTTCCAAGGGCAGGGCGTTGCCATTGCTCTCGTCGGTACGGGAGAGATCATCCAAAGCTCGCAACGCCAACCGGTAGAGCCAGGCCTCAAGCGCCAAGCGCTCCGGTTTCTCCTGGCCATTGCCCAGGGCCGCGGCAATGGTCTCATCGATGACTTCTTCCTTGGTTAGCGTGTCTGCGGGGATGGCGTCCTGGGCTTCGCGGAAATAGATTTCGCGCTCCACAAACCGCTCCAACCGAGCCAGATTGATGTTTACGTAAGAGCGCACATCGTCGGCGGAGATGGTCGGCGGAAAGACAGCGGCCAGCGTCTGCTCGAACGGAACCTCGTGCGCGATGGTGCCGGGCCGGGCACTGTCGCCACGCCGTCCGCGCTGCCACTTGTGCGAGGCACGCAGCAACTCCTTATGCTTGTTCACCTGCTGCAGCAAATCCTCAAACGCACCCTTCACCGCGGCAGCTGCCGTTGGCGCCGTGGATTGCACCGCCATCTGTCCGGAGGGCAAGCGCAGGTTCAGCGAAACGCTGGTACCCTCGCGGGTTGACACCTCTTCCACCACACCTTTCAGGTGGACGAGTTCAGGCCGAAAGACCTGCAGACGTTTTTGCAGTTTTTCGATCTGATGTTGGATGTCTTTTTCGACGGCGGGAATTTTATGAAGGCGATAACTGACATGCACGTTCATGAGCGCCTCGGCCTTGCTTAACGAAGTCGCGCAACCAAGTGCTGTCTTACAGGACCATCTAAGCCGAATTGTACACCCGGCGGAAAAAAGGCAAGCGGCGAATTGCAAGCCTGCGCCGGAAAAATGCTATGCATAAATTCCTGAATTGGTTGCAATCAATAAATTGACAGAGGCATACCAGTTTGCGCTGCGCAGAATGAGACGGTTATCATCCGGAGCCATGACCTGGTCAAGACTCTTGCTGTTCGCATCCCTGGCTGGTATTGCGTTTGCACAAGCTCCCGCTTCGAAAGAAGTCGAAGGGGTCTATGCCGACGCGCATAGCCTCTATCTCGATCTGCATGAGAGCCCGGAACTGTCGAGACATGAAACACAAACCGCCACGAAACTCGCCACTCGCCTGCGCGCCGCAGGCTATGACGTGACCGAACACGTCGGCGGAACGGGAGTCGTGGCGATTCTGAAGAATGGCGCCGGACCCACCATCATGCTCCGCACGGAACTGGATGCCCTGCCCGTGGAGGAACAAACAGGCCTCGCATACGCCAGCAAGGTTCGCGCGAAAGATGACGCCGGACGCGACGTTGGCGTGATGCACGCGTGCGGACACGATCTTCATATGGCGGCCATTCTAGGGACCGCGGAGATCATGGCACGCAGCAGGAACACCTGGCACGGCACGCTCATGTTGATCGGACAGCCGGCGGAAGAGACCATCAGTGGCGCCGACGCGATGTTAAAGGACGGCCTGTTCACCCGATTCCCAAAGCCCGACGTCGCGGTCGCGTTGCACGTCGGCAACGAACTGCCGGCCGGGATGGCCTCGATCACGCCAGGAATCTACAACACGAATGCGGATTCGATCCGCATCACGATCTACGGCAAGGGAGGGCATGGAGCAGCGCCCCACACGGCCGTTGATCCAATCGTGACCGGCGCCCGGACCGTTCTCGCACTGCAGACCATCGTCTCGCGCGAAGTGAAGCCGGGGGAAATGGCGGTAGTGACGATCGGGTACATTCGCGCGGGAACGAAGAACAACATCATCCCCGATCAGGCGGAAATGGGCCTTACGGTGCGAACCTACAAGCAGGACATTCGCAAACAAGTGCTCGCCGCCATCGATCGCATCGTTAAGGCTGAGGCCGCAGCGGGCGGCGCACAGCGCGAGCCATCGATCGATCACTATGAGGGAACGAACGCCGTCTACAACGATCCCGCACTGGCCGAGCGGCTGCGGGTTCCGATGGAGTCGGCCTTGGGCAAAAAAAATGTGGTGATCGAGGGACCGATCGCGCCGTCTGAGGATTTTTCATATTTCGTGGAGCAGGGCGTGCCGGGTTTCTATTTCAGCCTGGGCGGAGCCGATCCCGAGAAATACGCGCAGGCAAAGGCTTCTGGGATGCATCTGCCCTCGAATCACTCGCCCTTCTTCGCTCCTGATGTCGATCCAGCGCTGCACACGGGCATTGCGGCGGAAGTGGCCGTGCTGCGGAATCTGCTGAACGCGTCAACGGAGGAACTGCACAAGGTAACGGCTACACCGCAACCGTGACCGACGTTTCCGTCCGCGTAACCGGGCGGTACAGAGTGTCGCGCTCGACGGGTACGCGGCCGGCGGCTCGGATCAAGCGCTCGAGCTCTTCGCGTCGCATCCCTTGTGGAGTCGTGGCTCCGGCGTCGTGGTAGATCTTTTCTTCGATCACTGTGCCGTCCATGTCGTCGGCGCCGAAGCGCAGGGAAATCTGCGCCATCTTGGCGGTCACCATCTGCCAGTACGACTTGATGTGCGGGAAGTTGTCGAGCACCAGGCGACTGACCGCGATCTGCTTGATGTCGAGCATCCCTGTCGTTTTCGGCAAATGCTGCAGCGGGGTGTTGTCGGGATGGAAGGCGAGGGGGATGAAGGTCTGGAAGCCCCCCGTCTCGTCCTGCAGCGCGCGCAGCTTCAACAGGTGATCGACGCGATCTTCGTCGTTCTCGACGTGGCCGTAAAGCATGGTCGCATTGGATTTGAGGCCGATCTGGTGGGCCAATTTGGCGGTCTCAAGCCACTGGCTGCCGTCGATCTTGTGATCGCAGATAATATGGCGCACGCGATCGGCAAAAATCTCGGCGCCGCCGCCGGGGAGTGAGTCGACACCCGAAGCTTTCAACTGCTCCAGGGTCTCGCGAATTGAGAGCTTGGCGCGCTTCGACAGGTATGCAACCTCGACCATGGTAAACGCCTTGAGGTGCACCTGCGGAAAGCGCTGCTTCAGGCCGGAGCAGAGATCGAGGAAGTACTGGAACGGCAAGTCCGGATGCAATCCCCCGACAATATGGAATTCCGTGACCGCCTCGGTGTATCCGGAGGCAGCGGTCTCAAACGCCTCTTCGAGCGCCATGGTGTACGCGCCCGGCGTGTCCTTCTTGCGGCCAAAGGCGCACAAGCGGCAGGCCGCCACGCACACATTCGTGGGATTGATATGGCGATTGACGTTGAAGTACGTCTTGTCGCCGTGCATCCGCTCGCGAACGGCGTTCGCCATCCAGCCTACGGCGAGGATGTCGCCAGTGCGGTAAAGAGCAAGGGCGTCGTCAGCATCGAGACGGTGGCCGGCAAGAACCTTGGCGTGAATCGGCTCCAGCCGCGGATCATCGGTCTGAAAGGCGTGGAATGAAGCTGTGCCGGGCATCCCCTTGATGATATCTCAGGACACCACCCTCTGCCATTAGGAAGGGAGGTTAGTGCGTCACGATGACACGGTCCCGGATCAGCCCGTACTCATTCTCCGACAGCACTCGCCGGGTTACCAGCTGGTGGGCGCTGGCATAGGGTCGCTCCGCGATGATGCGGTCTGCCTTTTGCGTAGTAATCCCCGGCAAGGCTGAGAGATCGTCTTTCGAGGCTTTGTTCAAGTCGACCGACCTTTTGCTGCTCAGCCCCTCCTTGACGCCCTCGGCTACCGCCTTGGTATCGCGCTTGAGGGTGGCTGTCGCCTGGGCAGTTTTCTCGCGCAACTGGTCGGGGCTCTGGTTGGGCGCGCACGCAGTGCCTATGGCGAGACTAACGCTTAGGAGCACAAAGAATGTGGTTGGACGGTTCATGTCATTCCGATGCCCAAGTGCCTCCGACGGTTGGCCGGCGCAGTCGGTTGGCGCAGATTGCTGCCCACTTTCTGGCCGGAAATGGCATCTAGCTATGAGTACTTGCGCGCCGTCACGAGAAATGACAAGGAGATTCTTGATGAAAAACATCCTTACCGCTACTGCGTTCGCTGCGACATTGCTGTGCGGAGTCGTGCTGGCGCAGAGTACAACACCCTCTTCAACGGAGCCGAGCACGCCGCAGCAGCCTCAAGCACAGCCAACGACTCCGTCGCAGACGCAGCAACAACCAAGTCCGCCTTCTGCGACGACCCAAAACCAGGCCGCGCCTGCCGCTCCTGGAAATCAGACCCAACCTGCGACATCGCCCAAAATCGCCCCGGGCAGCGTGATCCCCGTCCAGTTGACCAAGAGCATCGACGCGAAAAAGGCGAAGACCGGCGACGAAGTCGTAGCCAGGGTCACGCAGGACATGAAGACCTCTTCCGGTGATGTGCTCGTGGCGAAGGATACGAAGATGGTGGGACATGTGACCGAGGCGCAAAAGCGCAGCAAGGATCAGAAAGAATCTGAAGTGGGCATCGCCTTCGATCGCGCCGTCATGAAAGACGGCACCGAGATGCCGTTGCCCATGTCGATCCAGGCCATCATCGGCCAGCAGAATCCGAATGCCAATGCGCCGACTGGCGGCGACCAACCCTATTCGACTTCCGCACCCAGTTCTGCAGCGGGTGCTGGAAGGACAGGCGGAATGGGATCCATACCGCAGCAGAGTCCTTCGGCCTCTGCCTCTGCCGGCAACATGCCAACCGATTCGCCAAGCAATGCGAACACGATGCCTCAGGTCACGGCACAAACTCAGGGCGTAGTTGGCATTTCAGACTTGAAGCTCTCCGCCGGCACCGCGACTCAGGGATCCGTCGTAACGTCGGAGAAGAACAACGTCAAGCTGGAGGGCGGCACGATGCTGCTGCTGAAGGTGAACCAGTAGGTCAGGGCGCACATTACGCAGGAGACCGGCTTGGGTCTAATTGGTCGCGCTCGCTGCAGCGGCGCGGGCGAGAACCGGCTGATCCTGCGTACCGGCGCGCAAGAGCGCACGCCATAGCCAGACCGAAGGGACAATGGTTGCGGCGACCATGGCCCAAGGCAATATCGGCGTAGCCCAGAAGATGCTGGTGCTGAAGCTGAGAAGCGCAAGCCAAGTCAAAGTCAGGAACGTGCCGAACAGGAACGCCGTCTTTCGCGCACCACTGCGGAAGGGCAACGTGTAGGTACACAGGGCCTGCACCATCAGCGAAAACGGGAACGCCACGACGAGATCGATGAAGTAATGTTCGCCAGTCCCGAGCGTTGCCATCGCTGTCAGAACTACGAAGATTAGGGCGATCGCCCGCACCCAGCGGGGCAACCCCCGCGAATTCCACCACACCAGCAGCACCCACGTCATATGCAGCGAGGGGATGGCATTGCGCGCCCCCTTGAGCAGCACGGGCACGACGTTCATATGTACTGCGTCGGCGGTAGAGAGAGGATGCCAGGGAAATGCCGTTCCAAAAACGTGCACCGGCCCGCAAGCGGGCAGCATGTTGTAGAAGAGAACTCCGATCGGGCCCGTCACCAGGAAAGCAAGCATGACGGCCAGAGCGTTTTCTCTTCTGCCTCGCAAGTGCGCTGCATAGACCAGCGCCAGCGGCAAAGGCAACGCGATGTAAATGACCAGACACGCGGCCCGCAGCCACGGCCACGTCCAGAACAACTGCCCCATCAGGAAACTGAACTGCACGTGCAGACTGCTATCGAACGAATACAGAAAGAGATCGAACGTCTTCGGATGGAGCGTCTCGGTGACATCGAGCAGCGTGGTCGCCATAAATTCCGAACCGACGAAAAGGACCGACGGCAGGAATCCATAGAGCAGAAGCCTGCGATCTTCCCCTTCTGCCCAGATCGTATAGGTCCCCAGGACCGCGAGCGAACTCAATCCAAGAAATGAAAAGGCAGCCATGAACATCGGCTGGAAATCGAGCACCTTGTAGTCGAGTACCGCCAGAAACAGTGCCCCGGTTAAAACCCACAGCAGGTCAAACCAGGAGCGGCGGATCATGGCCAGAACGATCAGGGCGCTGGCCAGCGCGAGGGACAAGTATGCGGAAACCATCGAGCCGGTGTAGAAATCCCGATTCACGGCAAGCGCAAGGATCGCAGCATATAACAGCGCGGTCGCGCCGAATTTGAACGGAGGCGTGCGCGTGAACGACGGGTCGAACCTGTCTGGGACCCCGGTCATGTTTGCCTTGGACTGGCTCAAGTGGATTCCATGCGCACCCGTGGGATGCGAGCTACACGTGGGGCGCGAGAGAAAACGGCTCGCACTCAAGAGTTTAGGGGAGTGCTGAAAACCAAGGCAACACCGGTTGGGTAAGGCGGGGTTACAAGAGTAATCCCGCCTCGGTCGCACGAAGCGTGCGGTCCACGTCGATCCCTAAGATCCGCCACTCAACTTCTTCAGCGCGAGCGGCCGCGAAAACGCAGTAACGGGATTGTGATTGTTCGATTCGAGAACTTTCTGGTAATAGTTCTTCGCCTGGGCCACGTCACCGGACTTTTCGCACGCCTGGCCAAGCAATGCCAAAATAAACGGATCGTGTTGGTCGCCCTTCTGCAATTCTGCGATTGCCGTCTTATAGTCCCCGCCATAAAACGCGACGTAACCGGTGAGATACGGATAGAAGGGCGCCTGGTTGGGGTTGTTCGCCTTGTCGAGCGCGGCCTTAGCGGCTACGACATGTTGCTGAGCTTCATCCGCCTTGCCGCGGCGGGCTGCGATGCGGGCCTGCGCACTCTCCCATCGAAACAGCCATAAACTCTTGTCTGCGTCGTTGAGGTCGGGCTTGTGCGATACCGTTTCGTATCCCATCTTGTACCACTTGTACGCATGGTCTGGATCGCCAGATTCGAGGTAGATGCGGGCGAGTTCGTTGCAAGTTTCCGCGGCACCGACGGAATCACTCTTCGCGAGGCGCGCGTTGAAAACCTGCATCTCCGACTCCGATGCCTTGAACGGATCGCCCTCGAACACGTACGAGATCGCCATCGCACGAAGGGCCTGAGGCTTGGAGTCCGACGGCGCAGCCTCGATGGCTTTGGCAAGATGTTCTCTCGCCTCGGCGTAGTTCCCTTTCAGATCAAGTGCCGCTCCGGCTCCAAGGTGCGCGGCGTAGGAGTCCGGCGACTTGTCGAGCGCCTGACGGAAGAGCGCAAGAGCCTCGTCCTGCTTACCCTCGTGGCTCAGCCTGTCGCCGCGCTGCACCAGATCAGCCACGCTGGCCGGAGCGGGCGGCTGCGACGCGGCCGGTTGTTGGGAAAAACAAAAAGTAGAGACCAGGAAAAAGGCGCAGGCAGTTTGCAACATCCGGAACATAAAACCCTCCAATGGCGACAGCGATTATGGCACGGGATGCCAGGAGGAGGTAAGAGCGCCCAACTATTTTCGCAGCAGCAAATCTCCTGCGACAAACACGAAGAAAAGCACCGAGATGACGCCGTTCATGGTGAAGAAGGCGGCGTTCAGCTTGCTGAGATCCTCGGCTGAAACCAGCGAATGCTCGTAGGCCAGCAGCACGGATACAACTGCGACTCCGGCGACGGCTAGTTTGCCGAGTCCGAATGACCACAGCAGGGCAATTAGCAACGCCAGCATGATCACGTGAAAGACGCGGGCCACCCAGAGGGCGCGCCGGATTCCTACATAGCGTGGGATGGAATGAAGTCCCGTCTGACGGTCGAAGTCAAAATCATGGCAGGCATAGAGGACATCGAAGCCGCCCACCCAGAAAGTTACGGCGCCCGTGAGCAGCAGAATTCGCAGATCCAGCGATCCACGCACCGCGATCCATGCGGCGGAGGGCGCGATGCCGAGGGCGAATCCCAGCACCAGGTGCGACCACCGCGTGAAGCGCTTGGTGTAGGAGTAAAGGAGCAAAACCGCAAGGGCCACCGGAGAAAGCCACAATGCGAGGCGATTCAACTGCGCGGCGGCGACGACGAAGATTGCACTCGAAACCACGACAAACGTCACGACAAATGCTGGCGTAAGGTGCCCGGCGGGCAGTGCGCGCGTGCTGGTGCGCGAGTTGGCGGCGTCAATGGATGCGTCGGCCAGCCGATTGAACGCCATCGCAGCCGAACGGGCCGCGACCATGGCAATGATGATCCATAGCAACTGGTGCGCAGTCGGGAATCCTCCAGCCGCGAGCATAGCTCCGCAAAGCGCAAACGGCAGCGCAAACACGGAGTGCTCCCACTTGATCATCTCCAGGGTGACGCGCAGGTTGTGCAGGATGGGCACGGATAAATTGTAATGCACGGGTCGGGCGTTGGACCTCGGGCATCACAGTTTGGGTCTCAGTACCGGATCTTGGACTCGAAAGCTCAAGACCGCCACGGAAACTGAACGAAGGTCTGAGGTCTGAGCCTAAGACCTTAGCCCCAGCCCCGGAACCAGCGGCACAAACCGGCAAGTCTCTCGCCACGTCACCTGCGGCTGGCCGTTTTGCATCCGGATCAACTGCAACTGTTGAGAGTCCGCAGGGCCGACGGGGATGATCATCCTCCCTTGCTCTGCCAACTGCGCGAGCAATGCGCGTGGCACCTCAGGAGCGGCCGCTGAAACGATGATGGCATCATACGGGGCGGACGGCGCGAAGCCTTCACTGCCATCGCCGACCATCACTTCAACGTTGGCGTAACCGAGACGGCTGAGCAACTCCCTGGCCTCACCGACGAGTGTAGCGTGGCGCTCCACTGAATAAACCTGCGCTACCAATTCAGAAAGCAACGCAGTCACATAGCCCGATCCGGTGCCGACCTCAAGCACTTTGTCGGTGGGCCTGAGCGCCAGCGCCTCGAGCATCAATGCGACGATGTAGGGCTGCGAGATGGTCTGTCCCTCACCGATCGGCAAAGGATGATCCTCATAGGCCTGATTGCGAAGATGCGAGGGCGTGAATTCATGGCGCGGAACGCGCGTCATGGCGCCGAGTACGCGTTCGTCCGCAAAACCGCGCGCGCGCAGTTGCGACTCGATCATGCGCAGCCTCAGAACCGAGAACAGTGCCGCGTCGGCAGAAAAGTTCATTGGAGTTTTGCAGCAGACGGCTCGCCGTCATTCATTCTATGTGGTTGGAGCTATTTCTTGCGGCGGCGAATGCGAACGTCGAAGCTGACCACGCCGTTCTGGTCGCGCGTACCCACCACCGAGATATTTCGGTTGATGTAATACTCGCCCTGAATGATCTGCTGGGTGCTCTGCGAGACGTTGGTGCTGTAGGTCAAAGTAATGTTGTTGGCGAACTGCTGTTCAATGGTGACCTGCGGCCCGCGCGCCGCAGGATTGGTTTCCGTGGTCAGGCCTTGCGGATCGATCTTGATTCGGCTGACTCCGAACAGCTTTTGCATGCGGCTGCTGACGGTCGCATTGATCGCCTGGTTGATGATCAGATTGGTGGCTTCGTCGGTGAAGAGTCCCTGGCCCGACTGCTGCTGCAGTTGTTCTGATTCCTGGCTGGTACGGCCCAGCGCCAACAGCGCGATGATGTCGGACTTCGGCAACGGCGGCTCGGAGCGATAATTCACGTTGAGGCGATCTGGCGTGCCCGTGACTGTAACGTCGAGGTCGTAGTTGCGCACGTGCGTCGTGGCCTGCAGGTTCACTTGCGGCTCGATCGCAACGGGATTAGCGAACGTGATGTCGCCGCGCTCCAGGCGGAACTTGATGCCGTTGAAAGTCGCATCTCCTTCCAGAATGTCGGCGCGGCCCAGAACGCTGGGGCGCGCCGCTGAGCCACGCAGTCGCAGGTCGGCATCTCCTGATAGGCGGGCCACAGCCGTCTTCATCTGCAGCTCAGGCGCGGTGCGGACGGCAACATCGAGCTTCACGTTGTAGAGCGGCGAATTCGCCGCTGTGATGGCGGCCGCCTGGCGGCTGCGTTCGAGGTACGATCCGAAATCAAAACCAGGCGTCACCGCCAGCTTCGTGACCAGCACATCACCCGAGACCGTCGACGCCGCGCGCGTTCCGGCCCAGTGCAATTCCGCAGTCGCCGTGGAGCTCACTCCCGGCGGATAGCGCAGCCGTACCTCTTTTCCGATTGCTGTGAGGTTGAAGCTGAGTTCACGGTTGTAATTGGTGGCATCGCCCTTCAAGTCGAGCGTTCCGCCGCCGGTGCGGGCGGTCATTTGTTCAATGTGAATGCGGTCGCGCGTGAATGTCAGCGAACCATTCATCTCGCTCAGGCCGCTCGGCAAGCCGGCATAGCTGGCAGCTGCGTTCTTGACCGCGATAGTTCCTTGCGGGAGCGGCTCACTCAGCGTGCCCTCCACCGTCATGTGAACCGACATCAGCCCGGATGCAGTGAGATCCGGGTCTGCGATGCCGAGCAGTTTGAGATCAACCTGTCCTTCCGCCGCGAGATCAAGATCACGCGAACCTGCGAAACCGATCGAGCCCTGCCCTGTGACGTCCGTCCCCTCGCCCACCATGTGCGTCGGCTCGATGTGGACAGTCTGTTGCGAATACGTAAACCGCACCGGCCCCTGGTTGTGTAACTTGGCATACTCCACTTCCAGCGCAATGTCGCTGATATCGCCGTTCAGCGTCCACAACTTGGGATAGCGCAAGGGCCCCTGCATCGTCACCCTGCCGCCCACCGAAGAATGCCCCGTCAGTTCTCCTCCGAGATAGGCACGCCATAGCGCATCGAGATCGAGATGATCGACGTGCGCGGAGATGTTCGCGGGATAGTCCCCCTGCATGCCGACGTTGCCTTCGATGAGCATTGTGCCGTGCGGAAGCTCAGAGTGTCCGGTGAGATGTAGTTCGCCGCCTTTGGTATCAGCCTCAGCGAACAGTTCGCCGGCGAGTTCGTGATCCAGCGTCAAGTCGTGCACATGAACGCCTGCATTGATCACGGGCGCGTCAAGTGTGCCCGATCCCTTCAGGGTAAAGTCGGCGCGGCCCTCCACCAACAGGCGATCCAGTTGAATCTGGCGAACGCGGGACAGGTCGAAATTCTTTCCGCTGAGATCCAGGCGGAAGCCACGCGTCGACGGCGCATATGCGGCGATGCCGTCGACAACCGCATCTCCATGGGTCAGATGAATATTGTTGAGGGCCGTCTCGGCTTCAGCTACGTGAAGATCGGCATCAAACGCTTCGATCGATTCTCCGTAAGCAGAAGCGTTGGTGGCTCGAATGTGTCCCTGCGCTTGCGGGTGCGCCCGCGTTCCGGTGATCTGTAGAGATACATCCGCCGTCCCCGCAACCGGATAGTCGATCCCGGCCAGAGCCGCGGTCGAGGCGACATCCACATTGTGCAGATTCACGTGCGCGGTATAGGGGCTGTATTCGGTAAACTGCCCCTTCTGCAAAGTAGCGCTGATGTCAAAATCGGCGCTAGTGTCACCGCGCCGCAAAGTGCCGCCACGAAGAGAGAGGCTCTGCGAAGAAAATTGGAAGTTGGCCGCAAGCGCATCCCAATGCACCTGTTGCTCCGGCGTCCGAGAGGTCGCGGGCAAGGTGAATTCGAAGTCCTGCGCAACCAGAGTTCCAGCCAACGTAGGGGCGGAAAAACTTCCGCCAGCTACGCCATTGAATGTTGCATTGCCATTTACCCGAAATGGCACATTGGTAGGCCCGCCCGCGATCGCAACCAGCGGCCGCCATTCTTCAAGATTCGAGGTAGAGATCGCAAGATGTACGGTGGAGGAATCGGATAGCGCCCCCGAGGCTTGGATTCGTGATGCGGGAGTTGAGACGTTCAACTGCGAGAGTTCCAACGTGTCGCTCTCGCCGCGATACGTACCTTGCATGTGAGCGGTCACGGGCAATTCGCGGGGGGCCGGATGCGCCGTGGGGACCACGTCTAGAGCGAATGCAAAATCTGCGTTTTTGGACGATCCTTTCCAGGTTACGTCGACGGTTCCGGTGGCAAGTCCAGCCGGATGAAAATGTCCCAGTGGATGTGCGGGCACGTCGAGCGCGGTAGCCGTCTCCGCGGCAGAAACGTCGCGTACGCGAAGATGCACCGCACCGGTTTGCACTCCCGGCAACCGTACTTTCTCGCCCTTCTTCGCCGGAGGCCGCGCCGCGGTAATCACCGGGAGGTTTTCGCCACCCTTCTTGACCTTGGCGGCAGGCAAGAGCGGAATGCTGCGGAGCCAGTTCTCCAACTGAGCATCGCCGGCAACACTTCCGCCAAGCAACTTTCCTTGCAACTTTGACAGCTTGATCTGCTGATCGGTTACGGAGTAATCGGTCGCGGCACTGGCCTTCCGCAGAGAGAACTGATCGTCCTGCCAACCGACATCTCGTAATGCCAGGGCGCCTGAAGTCTCGAACTGATCTTCGCTCAACGCCCAGTGGCCGCTACCTTTGAACTCGGCAACACCTTCGCGCAGATCGTGGCGGCGGGCAATGGCGGCAGCCTCTTGCAGGTCGATCAAGGCGGCATAATTCCCGTCGAAGCGCGGATTGAGAAAATCGCTGATGCGTCCGGTCGCTTCCATGGTCGATCGGCCGGAACTCCACTTCATCGATTTGACGTCGGCGAAGTTCGTCCCCAGGCTCAACTCCACCGTCGTCATCCAGGCAAACGGACGGAAATCCGCGAATTGCGTATCCACTTTGCCCAGCGTGAACCGGCTTTCGTAGCGCCCGCGGAGGAACGAATAATCCATCTGCAAGCCCGCGTCATGAACCGCAAAGTCCAGGGGGATTTTCCGATCCGCCCAGATCAGTTCGCCGTTCCGCATCGACAAGTGATCAATTGAAAGCGCAAACAATTGCTCGATTGGAGAGCTCCGCGAAGTTCGCACCGCTACTCTCGGATTGGGAAAATTCGTCCTGCCGTCAGGACCGATTTCGATATTGACGACCGGATGTTCGAGAGTTAGCGAGTGGAACCCGAACTCGGTACGCAGAAACGAAATCACCTTCATCTGCGCGTACAAATGATCGGCATGAACCAACGGCGGGTCGGCGGCAGCCTCCGTCCCATGCACGGTGATATTGCGCACTTCGACCTGCATGTGGAAGGGAACGATGTGGAAGCTGCCGATTTCTGCGTGGCCGCCGGTAATGCGCTCCACTTCGCCAACCATGCGCTGGCGCACATAGGCCTGAAAGGAATCGGTATTGATGTACCAGAGTCCTACGAGCAGGGTGATGATCCCCACACCGGTGAGAATCAGCAGATATTTCCACCAGCGTCGCGGCCTGGCGGCCATCTCGGTCACCGCGTCTGCACTCCCTCTGCGCCCGATCCGGCAACGCCCGGAAAACTCAGTTTACTTTCCGAACGCAGCGTCTGCAGCCAGGAGACCATCAGTTCGTTGACTCTCTCTTCGGTAAGTAATTCGCGGATCTTGCCAGAAACGTCGGCCAGGGACACTTCCCCTGCCCCTGACTGCTTCAATTGCGGAACGAATTTTTCGCGGTAATACGCTTCAATCGTCTTCGAATCAATTTGCACAGCAGGCCGGAGATGAGCATCCACCAGGCGCATCAGATCAATCTGCTGCTGCGCGTGCGCAGTCAGATCCTTCTCCGTCAGCCCGAAGTGGCTCAGCACCGATTGCCAGCCCTCGGGGGTGGAGGCCTCCGGATACTGCTTTCTTGCGTCGACGACACGAGCGGCAGCCTCGGACTCAGCCGCATGCTGAAAGTAAGCGGACTTCATCTGCTCGCCCAGCAATTCCTGATCGATGAGGCGGTCCAGCACGGCTCGGCGCTCGTCGTCGGTAAACTGGCTGAGTGCGCGGTGGCTCAGCAAGGCTTCGTAACAGAGAGCTTCGTCCCAATCGCTCTGCAGAATGACATTGCCATTGACCGTGGCCACGATTCGATCGATCACCTCGGCCTGCGCTATCGGCGCAACGCCACACGCCATTAGCAGAATGGCAAAGGCCGCGACTACAACCGCCGTATTCGCACGAACTCGAGTCATCAGAATGGCTGGCCTATACTGAAAAACACGCTGAAGTGCCGCAGGCGCTGCGTCTCGAAACTGGTCGGCTGTTTCGTGATCGGATCAAACGTGAGCGCTTGGAAATAGCTGGTCGGATTCAGATTGTACCCGAAGTCAAAACGCAGGGGACCAATCGGTGTTTTGTAACGGACTCCAACGCCGACCGCGTGGGAAGTGTAATCATAACCTGAGTTATTGAATTGGGTATAACACGGGGGGTACACTGCACCTCCGACTAACAGGCACGGAGCAGGATTCGGCTGGTGCCAGCGCAGCAGTCCCTTCAACATGTCGTGCGGTGCCGTGAAGACATTCCCCATATCGTGAAAAATGGCAAAACCGAACCCTTCCCCAAGGTACGGCAAAGTAATCGGAGGGAAGCGCAGTTCCAAGTTGTTAACGAAAAGCGCCGTCCCCCCGACCGGAAACCCTGAGGATGGATCGCGCGGACCTGCCTGATTTAACCCAAATCCTCGATGAGAGTTGCCGCCTCCAGCGAAGAATTGCTCGGGCAGCGGGATGGTCGCGATATCGGTGCACGTAGGCTCACCTGCTGCGTTGGGCAGGCACGCACCCGGGGGTAGCACCTTCGTACCTCGATACGGCTGCTGCAGGCCGATGCTGGTGGCACGTGCAAACACGAACTGATGTCCGGCCCTACCCTTTCCACCGAAGGCCTGGTACGTGGAATTCTGTGCCAGCAAACGACCAAAGTCGGCCTCCGAGCCAAAGTAGCTGGAGGCTGTAAAGCCATCCAGAGTGAAGTAGTTGCCTTTGGTGCTTTCCAGGGGATTGTCGCGTTTGTCGCGAATGTAGGTGAAGCCAGGGCCACCGACGCGAGCCGGCAAGGACAGTAATGTAATTTCCCCGGGAGAAAACTTGGTTGCAAAGTTGCTGGCCTTGACCCGCCGGAAATCGAAGCGATAAGTAATCGAACTCGGCCCCGGGCGCGTTCCGGGCTCGGTTCCTGGACTTCCAATCTGCTGCCGCAGGTCGATCTTTCCCTCCAGCCGTTGCGAGGTGAATGTCGATACGTCCAGGCTGTTGTCGTAGAACACGGTGTAGACCAGTTTGAACTTGTCGCTGTCGAACAGCTTCGGGATCTCGTAGCTGGCGAGTCCTCGCTGCTGCAGCCGGCCGACATGGGACTGGAAGGTCAGAGTCTGATTCCGGCCCAGGAAATTGAGCCGGGTTACGTCGAACCCGACCCTGGGGCTCACTCCGGTCTGACCCTGGGGCGCGTTGGCTCCCGCCGGCTGGCCGGTCTGAAATTCCAGTCCTACACCATAGGTAAAGGTGTAGCGCTTCGCTTCTTGCACCTGGACTAGGACATTCTTCTCGGGATCGCTGCCTTCTGGGTTCTGCACCGCCGTGTCGACCTGGCTGAAGATGCCCAGATCGTACAGCCTGGTCTGGGTGTCGAGCAGCGCCTGCTGGTTGAGAGGCTGCCCCGAGTGCACCTGCACTTCGCGCTGCACCACGTAGTCCCGAGTGTGCTCGGTTCCCGCCACCATGACCCGGTCCGCTGTGAAGTGCTCGCCCTCGCGGATCGTATAAGTGACATCTTCGCGGTTCGGCTCGCTGGTCGAAGGCTTGGTGGTGATGTCAAGGGTGGCGTTGGGGAACCCGTGATTGAAGTAGTAGTTGAGGATTCGCTCGCGATCGCCCGCCAGATCCTGCTCGGAATAGGGCTGGCTCGGCTGCGTGCTCGCTTCGGGCAGGTCGCTGGTCGCGATCTTGTCGTTACCCGCAATATTTAGCTGTCCCACCCGTGTTTGTATTCCCTCTTCGACGTGCAGATGCACAGCGATCTGGTTATTTCCTCCGTGGTAGTTGTCGTCCACATCAGTCTTGATCTGCACCTGACGGAAGCCGTTCGAGCGATAGAGGGCTTGAATCGTGGCCACATCGCTCTTCAGTAGATCGCCGCTGAAGCGCCCGTGGGCCAGAAAGCGTGCGGCCGGCTGGATCTCCATGCGCGAGAGCAACGCCTTCGAATCCATGAATTCTTTGTTCCCTGTGATGTCCACCAGCACCAGCTTGTGGATGGGGCCGGGATCGATCTGGTAGATCACGCGCAGGGTCTTGGCATCACTCTCTTTCTGAATCTCGACTTTGGCGTCGAAGTGACCGCGCGTCTGCAGATAGTCGAGCAGGTTTCGCTTGCCTTCGTTGAGCAGATCATCATCGACTGCGTTCTCTTCGTAGACGGGGATCTCCCTCTTCAGCACTCCGCGGCTGATGTGGTAGCCTCGGGCGAAAATCACTACCACCGGCCCGGGATCGATCTGGAAGGTGAAATCGACGGCATTCGTCTCGGGATGATATTTCTGTTCGGCAATGGAAACCTGCGCGAGGGCGCGGCTCTGCTTTTGAAATCTCTTGCGCAACCGCTGCAGAGAACCGCTGACTCGGGCGGACGTCAGACGATCGCCGCGATTCATATGCGCTATGCGCTGCACCTCGATCGACGATAGTCCTGAAGGGCCAGTCACTTTCACTTCGCCCACGTGCGCCTGGGCCCCTGTTGTGATATGGAAGAGGATATCCACCTGCTGCGTGGCCGCATTCGACGCGCTCTCGGCGGTAACTCGCGCTCGGTAATAGCCGCCCTCCTCCATGAGTTGCCGTATGTTCTCCAGCGCGCGGTCCAGCTTGTCGTGGGTATAGAGTTCGCCGAGCTGAAGTTTCGCTGCATTGACGATCTGGTTCATACTGGGGCGGGCAGGTGCACCCTCAGCATTGACCGCACCAATGAAGAAATTGGCCGAGGTTGTGAACGTCAGCGTGACGCCCTCGCCGGAAGGCGCGGCTTCTGCCTGAATGTCGGCAAAGCGGCCAGTCGCGAAAAGGGAACGCATGCTGCTGCGTACGCGGCCCCGGTCCAATGGTTCGCCCGTCTTCTGAGGCAACAACTGCAATAGATGGGCACGGTCACGCTCGTCGATGGCAGGCAGCAAGATCGACTGCACGACTTTGCCATCGTAGGCGGAGATCGCGTCGGTAGACGGCAGCTGGGGGTGAAACGGGGTTGACGCCGGATTCTGATCCGGAGACTGCGCTCCTGACGGCAAGGCCGACAGGACCAACACGATCATCGCGGTCAGGAGTGGCGCGTACCGTCTCAACAAATAGAATCCTTGGGCCCAGGCGCTATTGGTTTTGATGGATTGCGCCTGGCTGCTGTTGCATGCAATGCGTAGCCTTGAAGTTCCTTATGGTTCATCGCAGTAGAACGCAATCATCCTCGCGCAACCATCTCTGCAAAGCCAGCCACTTATAATAAAGGTTTTACAGCGTCGGACTGGTGACCTCTTTGGCACGGGAAAAACAAGCGAAAAATTCTACCGAAGGCAACCCTCTGGAGGACGAACGCTACTCGCGGCAGATCTTGTTCCGCGGCATCGGCGCCGAAGGCCAACGCAAGCTCAACGCTGCCCGCGTGGCCATAGTTGGCTGCGGCGCCACCGGTTCCGCACTGGCTGGCTTGCTGGCTCGGGCCGGGGTGGGGACACTTCGCATCATTGACCGTGACTATGTCGAACCCAGCAACCTGCAGCGGCAGTCGCTGTTCGACGAGAAGGACGCTGCCGACTCTCTGCCCAAGGCCATCGCTGCGGCACATAAGATTGCCACGTTTAATTCGCACATCATGGTTGAGCCGAAGGTCGACGATTTGGTCCCAAACAACATTGAAGGTCTGCTTGAGGGAATGGACCTCATCCTCGACGGCACCGACAACTTTGAGACTCGCTACCTCATCAACGACTACTCCGTGGAGCGCTGCCGTCCGTGGATCTATTCTGCGGCTGTTGGCAGCTATGCCGTCACACTGAACGTACTGCCGGGCGAGACCGCATGTCTGGCCTGCATATTCCCGGATTCTCCGCGAGGCATGGTCGAAACCTGCGAAACCTCCGGCATTCTGAACTCGGCCGTGAACCTGGTGGCTTCGATTGCCGCGACCGAGGCGCTTAAACTTCTAGTTGGCGGAACAAGCACTCCCCAACTGCGCCGCACGCTCTTGTCGTTTGATCTTTGGACCAACGAGCACGCGGAAATCTCCGCCGTCAGACCGCGCCCGGGTTGCCGCGCCTGTGGCGAACGCGACTTCGTCCACCTCGCGGGAGAAGGCCGTCCACACATTACCTTGTGTGGCAGGAATTCCGTGCAAATCCATGAACGGCAACGCCCCATCGACTTCACTGAGTTGGACCGCCGCCTCCAAGCGCACGGCACTGTCCGCCACAACGACTTCGTCCTGAAGTTCTGGCATGACCCCTACGAGATGACCCTATTCCCGGACGGCCGTGCGATCATCAAGGGCACAACTGACACGGCAGTAGCGCGCAGCCTCTACGCCCGCTACGTAGGAAGTTAGCCGATAGAAATGTACGGGCCAGGGGCCGCCGGGGCGGAAAAACCTGCTCCAGGAAACTCGGAGACGAAGATGCAAGTCGAGATAGGTGACTCTCTGTATGAAAAGTATCAACAATTGGTGAAGAAATATCATCTCGCCCGGGACGTTTCGTCGCGTCTGCAACAACTCATGGAAAAGGAACTCCACTCCTGGGGTGAGGGCGGTCAAACAGATCCCCTTACGGGCTGCAAGACACGCAGCCAGCTAGCAGAAGATATCCGTCGTGCGACATCGGAAAGCGGGCAGGATTTCTACCGAGGCGATTTCGCCTGCGTTGACATCGCGGACTTCATGACCTATCTGGATAACACGGGCCTTGCCGCCGGAGACGGAGTTCTCGCAGACATTGGCACCCAGTTACGGGAGACCTACTCGGACCCGGATGTATATCGCTTTGGCGGAGATGAGTTCGTGATCGAACTAAGAGGACGGCCATACCGTCCAGCCCAAACACCTGCCGAAATCAGGCTGAAGCATTCCGTCGTCAGGGTCGTCGCAAAGAAAAACCCGCCCCGGAATCACTACATCAACCGGGCGATCATCTTCCATCTCGACAGAGGAATTGTCGAAGCCGCTCCGGGCGGAACCGAGATCAACTGCGAAATAGTGGCCCCATAGGAAACAGCAGCTAGGATCACGCCGCCGAACTCTGCTAATCTTCTCTGCTCATGTATCCTCACACCCGCGTCTCCCCTGAAAAGAGCCCGAATGGCTGACACCGCGCGTCCGCAACCTCCTGTGTCCTACCGTTGGGCGGTTCTCGTCATCATCAGCGTCGCCATGGCGGGGAATTACTACATATACGACAGCATCAACGCCCTGGAGCGCATTTTCATTGATCGTCTGGGATTCTCCGCAACCCAGTTCGGCTGGCTCAACGCCAGCTACAGCGTGGCTGCCGTCGCAACGCTCCTGGTCGGCGGTATCATCATCGACCGCATCGGCACCAAAAAGGCGATCACCGCTTTCGCGACGATCTGCCTCTTGGGCGCGATCCTGACGGCTTCGAAGGGACGCGCCTCGGTCATGATCGCCGGTCGAACAGTCTTGGGCCTCGGCGCGGAGTCGATGATTGTGGCCGTGACCACCGCGCTCGCAAAGTGGTTCAAGGGCAAAGAACTCAGCTTCGCTTTCGGCATCAACCTGACCATCGCGCGGCTGGCTTCCGTCGCCGCCGACAATTCCCCGACCTGGGCGAACCGAGCGTTCTTCCCTCAAGGTCCAACGGGAGAACCCAGCTGGCAGGGACCGCTCCTGATCGCCGTTGGAGCTGGCGTGCTGGCCATCGTGTGTTCGACGGGTTACTGGATGTTAGAGAGCCGCGCCGAAAAGCAGTACGAACTGGGCAAGGCCGGAGAAACTGACAGGCTGGAGTTCAAAGGCATCTTCCGGTTCGAGATGTCCTATTGGCTGGTGGTAGGCCTATGTTTCACGTTCTACTCCGCCATCTTCCCCTTCCGCACCTTCGCCATAGATTTCTTCACCAACAAAGTTCTCGCTGCCCATGGGGGCCTAGGCGCCGGAGAACTTGTCCGAGTCGCAGCTTTGAAACAGGCCGGCAGCCTCAATAGCCTGCTTCCCCTCACGGCGATGATTGCGACGCCGTTGTTCGGCCTGCTGGTCGACAGGGTCGGCAAGCGCGCCTGGTTCATGATGTTCGGCTCGCTCCTGCTCATGCCCGTGTACCTGATGATGGCGTACTCTCCAATTTCGCTCTACGTTCCCGTCGCGATGATGGGCGTCGTCTTCTCGTTGATCCCCGCTGTCATGTGGCCGTCAGTCGCCTACATCGTCGACCAGTCCCGGCTGGGGACGGCTTATGCTTTGATGACCCTGATCCAGCAGATCGGGTTCTTCCTGTTGAACCTGCTGATCGGTAAGGCGAACGACTACTCGCATGCGGGCTTGGACAATCCCGGCGGATACGCCCTGGGTATGTGGATTTTCTCAATCCTGGGATTTGTCGGAATGGCCCTCGCGATCCTTCTCCGCATTCGCGAAACTGGACCGCAAGGCCACGGACTGGAGACCATCACGACGGCGAAGAAATTAGCGTGATAGCCGTGCAAATGTACCGATTTTCGAAGATTGCGACTCTAAATTCGGGAGCGGGTTCATAGCTTAGGCAGTAGGGTCATTCAACCCGGCGCAGGGAAAGGATTTCCGGTAGGAAACCGGCGGCGTCGAGAATCCCAAGATCGGTAGAATGGCTCTGATATTCTGAATATGAACATTACTTTTGTGCCAAAGCGACTTCCCGCAAGCCGTACAACATAAAGATAGTTAGCCGCATCTCACGGGGTGCGGCCGGAAAAGGCAACTTGACCGACCCAGCACAACGTCAGAGCAACGAGTTTAACGAAGCCGAGGCTATCGAGAGAGCCAAGCAAGGGGACGCTCAGGCGTTCCAGGATCTCTACGACAAGCACAAGCGGCGTGTCTACTCGCTCTGCCTGCGTATGACGGCGAATACTGCCGAGGCTGAAGACTTAACGCAGGAGGCTTTCCTGCAGCTTTACCGCAAGATTGCGACGTTTCGCGGTGAGTCGGCGTTTTCGACCTGGTTGCACCGGCTCTCAGTGAACGTGGTGCTGATGCACCTGAGAAAGAAGAGCCTACCGGTGGTTTCGCTGGAAGAGACCACTCAGGGCGGTGAAGACGATACCCCAAAGAAGGATTTTGGGGCGGAAGACCTGGCGTTGGCCGGATCCATCGACCGGCTGCGGTTGCAGAAAGCAGTCGACGATCTCCCTCCCGGTTATCGCACGATCTTTGTCCTTCACGACGTTGAGGGTTACGAACATAATGAAATCGCAACCATCGTGGGTTGCTCGATCGGCAACAGCAAGTCCCAGTTGCACAAAGCACGAATGAAACTTCGCGATCTGCTCAAGTTGAACAGAGCCGAAAAGGCCGAAAAAATCTGAGCAGCGCGAAGGAAACGAAGCAGGAACGGTCGGAAATCTGCAGGAGAATTTCCACCGGCAGGAAGTAACCAGTGAGCCAGCAAAGATTGGCCACCCGCAAGAGCTGGGCAAATGCAGGGCTGTAAGCTTATGGAAGACGGCAGTAAACTGATTCGGCACGATGGCTTGGGGAGAGAGCAGTATGAATTGCGCTGAATTGCAACAGAGCCTGTCAGAGATGGAAGGCGGCAGCGGTGTCGCGCAGCAGGCTCACCTGAAGACCTGCCCGGGGTGCTCGGCTCTGGTCGCGGAACTGAACCTGATCGCCTCCTCCGCGATCGATCTGCGGGAGTCCGACGAACCGGGCCCGCACCTGTGGAACTCCATTGAAATTGCGTTGCGGCAAGAGGGATTGATCCGTGCGCCGCGTAAGTGCGTCGAGTTCCAACAAAGCCTGGCCGAGATCGAGGACGGCACCAGTGCCGCACAGCGGGCTCACCTGAAAACCTGCCCGGAGTGCTCGGCGCTGGTCGCAGAATTGAATCTGATCGCTTCCTCGGCAGTCGAACTTCGCGAGGCGCACGAACCCAGTCCTCGCGTGTGGAATTCCATTGAAATTGCGTTGCGGCAAGAGGGATTGATCCGTGTACCGCGTCCGAACCGATCCCTTCTGCCCTCCCTCAGCAGCCGCTGGGGATGGGCGCGCTGGTTAGTCCCTGCCGCGGCTGCCTTGCTGATCACCGTCGGCGTTTACGAGTACCAACATTCTCTGATCCATCAACTCGCCAGCAATGTGACCAAGCCCGCCGTGACTAGGCCCGTCTCCGACGTCGCGCTTGCCGGCCTGAACGACGATGACCTGCTGCAGGAAGTTTCCGAGCAGTCGCCCGCCATGAGAGCGCAATACGCCGACAATCTTCGCCGCGTCAATGAATACATTCACGACGCGAAGAGCATTGTCGACGCCGACCCAAACGACCCGGAAGCGCGCCGGGCACTGGACGAGGCCTATCAGGAAAAGGCAATGCTTTTTGAGTTGGCGATGGATCGCTCTCTGCCATAATGGAAGGCAATTTTTTCCCGTCCTCCGGGAGGACGGACCGACACGAGACTGGGAATTGGGGATTCGCAATGAGCAGGTGTACAGCAAATCTGGTAGCGGTGGGCGTAACGGTTGGCGTGCTGACCGCCGGCTCGCTGGTAGCGCAGCAGAGCCATAAGGAATTTCACTTCAATGTCGGGCCCAAGGCCGGCGTGACCGTGAATAATCCTTACGGGTCCATCTCCGTGAAGCCCTCGCCCGGCAATACCGTCGTGGTCAACGCCGCGCTTTCGTCCGACAAGGTAGAAGTCGACAGCAGTCAGACCGGCAATCGTGTACTGATCCAATCCCATCTTCTGACTGGTGCAACCTCTCAATCGGGGCACGTGGACTACGAAATTCTGGTTCCCGTGGACGCCAGCGTCTCCCTGCGTTCCACCACCGGTCCCATGCATGCTGAAGGACTCCACGGGGACATGACGCTCGAAGGCGCCGAAGCCGTAGTCGACGTCCGCGACATTAGCAACGCGCATCTCCATGTCAGAACTCTCGATGGCCCGGTCACCCTCACGAACGTGATTGAAGGCCACGTTGAAGTCGACTCCTTGACCGGTTCGGTCACGCTCAACCGCGTCAACGGTCCCCTGGTGCAAGTGATCTCGACCAGCGGCGGCATCAAGTACACCGGCGACTTCGGCGATGGCGGTGAGTACCGCTTGACCAGCCATAGCGGTGACATCGAAGCGACGGTTCCCGAATCGACGTCCGCGGATGTGACTGCGTCCTCAGTGCGCGGTGAAGTGCACGACGATATTCCTCTCCAACCCAAGGCGCACACCTCGTTCATTGTGAAAGAGGGAAGTGCCTTCGTGGGTACCATGGGCAAGGCGGCAGCGTCTTCGACCGTGGTGCTACGCAGCTTCAGTGGTAAAATCCACCTCAGAAAACGCACCGCAAAATAGCGCTACAAACTGGCAACTACGAGAGTCCGGATCGTTTGAAGCGTTCTGGCAAGCACGTTGGCGCTCGAAAGCGCAGTGGTGTGCGGCGCAAACCATCGTCTGCGCAGGCCGCGAGCGTACCGGGCACCGCTGTATTCCTGGTGGGCTTCATGGGCGCCGGAAAGAGCAGCGTGGGACGGGCCCTCGGGAAGCAACTGAACTGGGTCTTTGAAGACCTGGACGACCGCATCGAGCAGCGCGAAGGGCGCACCGTGGCAGAGATTTTCCGCGATTCCGGAGAGACCGCTTTCCGGCGAGCCGAACGGTTAACGCTCCAGCAAGTGCTCGGGGAATTGCGCGGCGGAGTCGCCCGAATCGTAGCCTTGGGCGGCGGAGCGTTCGCGCAGGCAGACAACGCCGCATTGCTGCAGGCAGCTGGCGTGCCGACCGTGTTCCTGGATGCTCCCGTCGAGGAATTGTGGCAACGGTGCCGCCAGCAGGCAAGCGAATCAGGCACGGCGCGCCCGTTGCTCCGGAGCATGGAGCAGTTTCGCAAGCTCTATGAAACCCGGCGCAGGAGCTACGCGAAGGCGTCGCACACGTTTGAAACCGGCGACCACACTGTCCAAGCGATTGCGACCAGGATCGCAGAAACCTTAGGCCTCAAGAAAATCGCGATACGCACCGAACAAGGAGATGTCGAGTGAAGCTGCATACCAGAACATACTGGACCA
>Ga0265338_10002074_pt1 | contig 30960 bp, 28 predicted proteins | sample 42126metaG_FD_193579 | JGI IMG/M metagenome (GOLD analysis project Ga0265338, IMG submission 193579) | Rhizosphere microbial communities from Carex aquatilis grown in University of Washington, Seatle, WA, United States - 4-21-26 metaG | ecosystem: Host-associated > Plants > Roots > Rhizosphere...
CGGATTCAAAATCGCGGAAGCCGTCGCTTTAAGCGATTTCGTATCCTTGATGTCTTGAGTGATCATGTGATCGATCGGCAGCAAGAATTTGCGCCCGCGATTTTGAATCCGCATGAGCAGATCCGCCGCGAACTTCACGCGGTCTTGTTCAACAAGGCTTTTGCCGACAGCGACTTTCTGCGCGGTCAAGAACGTATAGGCCATCGCCCCGCCGATGATCATCGTGTCGACTTTATCCATCATGGTCTCAATTACGTCGATCTTGTCGCTGACTTTCGCGCCACCCATGATCACGCAGAACGGACTTTCAGGTGTCATGCGCACGCGGTCGAGCATCTCGATTTCTTTTTTCATCAAGAACCCGAGGCCGCGTTTGCCCTCGAGCTGCTCCGGCAATGCCACGATGCTGGCGTGGGCGCGGTGAGACGCCCCAAAGGCATCGTTGATGTAAATGTCGGTGAAGCTGGCGAGTGCGGTCGCGAATTCGCGGTCGTTCTTCTCCTCACCCGGGTCAAAACGCAAATTCTCGAGGAGAATAATCTGCGACGGCTTCAACCCGGCGAGCAACGCGCGTGTGCCGAAAGCTCGCGGCTCTTCGACGAGAATGATTTCCTTTTTCAAAACATGGTTGAGATAGCGTGCAACCGGCTCGAGCGAAAACTTCTCGCGGTCCTCGGGCTTGCCTTTCGGCCGGCCTAAGTGCGACGCCAAAATGATTTTGGCGCCCTTGTCGATGGCGTACCGGATAGTCGGCAACGCCGCCCTCAAGCGCGTGTCGTCGGTGATGGTTCCCTGATCGTTCAGCGGCACATTCAGATCCAAGCGCAGGAAGAGGTGTTTATCTTCGAGCGCGAAGTCTTCGATCGACTTGATTCCCTCGAGCGTTTTTGACGCCATTTTTTAGAGTCCCTTTTCAGCCAAGAATTTAACGACGTCGATCATGCGTGCCGAGAAGCCCATTTCGTTGTCGTACCACGAGAAGACTTTGGCGAAGTTCGAGCCGCTGACCATCGTCAGGCCGACATCGACGATCGAGCTCAACGTATTTCCGTTGAAGTCGACGCTAACGCACGGATCTTTTTCAATTCCCAAAACGCCTTTGAGCGAAGTTTCCGAAGCGGCTTTCAAAGCGCTATTGATTGCATCAACCGTCACGGGCTTCGCCGAGCGGAAGGTCAAATCGACAAGCGAAACGTTCGGCGTGGGCACGCGGATCGAAGTGCCGTCGATTTTGCCTTTAAGTTCCGGCAAGACCAAGCCGACCGCTTTCGCGGCGCCGGTCGAAGTTGGAATGGAGCTCAGAGCCGCGGCGCGGGCCCGGCGCAAATCTTTGTGAGCGGCATCGAGGACCTGTTGGTCGTTCGTGTACGAGTGAATCGTGGTCATCAAACCGTTTTCAATTCCGAAATTCTCGTGGAGCACTTTCGCGACGGGAGCCAAGCAGTTTGTCGTGCAAGACGCGTTGCTGATGATCTTGTGAGCGGATGGATCGTATTTCGTGTGATTGATGCCATAGACGACCGTGATGTCGGCGACATCGGCGGGAGCCGAGACCAACACGCGCTTGGCGCCGGCTTCGAGGTGTTTTGCAAAATCGGCTTTTTCTTTAAACGCGCCCGTGCACTCGAGCACGAGGTCGGCGCCCCATTCTTTCCACGGGATCTCGGCAGGATTTTTTGTCGCCGACATCGGAATTTTCTGGCCATCGACCGTGAGAGATTTATCATCGCACGAGACGCTCTTGTCGTAGCGGCCATGCGTGCTGTCGAATTTCAAAAGGTGCGCCGCCGCCTTCGCGCCGCTCAAATCATTGATACCGACGATCTCGACGTGTTCAAAACCTGCGCGGAAAACCAGACGACCGATGCGGCCAAAACCATTGATACCTACGCGGACCTTTTTCAAAGCCTTCTCCTTGTGAAATGTCGAAGCTCTTTTTATAGGGACAGGGAGGGACTTTGGCAAGTCCTGCTACATTTGCAGCTTGTGGAATAACTTGCGCGCGTTGGCTTGCGTCGCCGCTTCGAGTTCCGGCAGCGTGATGCCCTTGAGTCCCGCGACGCATTCGGCGGTGTGCACGACGAAAGAGGGTTGATTTTTCTTTCCACGATGCGGAACGGGAGCCAAAAACGGAGCATCGGTCTCGACATGCAGGCGGTCAAGCGGCACCTTGCGGACGACGTCGCGGAGCGCCTCCGCGTTTTTAAACGTCACCACGCCGCTGATAGAAATATTCCAGCCGCAGTCGAGCCCTGCCTCGGCGAGTTCCCAAGTGCCCGTGAAGCAATGCAAGAGACCCTTCACCCGGCCCTTGAATTCACGCAAAATCTGCATCGTGTCAGGTTCGGCGTCGCGCGTGTGAATCTCCACGGGAAGCGCGAGATCCTCGGCGATTTTCAGCTGCTCTTTGAAGGCGTGAATCTGCACATCCCTCGGCGCATTGTTGTAGTAGTAATCCAGACCCGTCTCGCCGATGGCCACGACTTCGGGTACGGTTGCATTGGCGCGAATCCATTTGCCGATATCTTCGGTGTAAAGTCCGGCTTCGTGCGGATGAATGCCGAGCGTACACGCCACGCGCGGGCCATATTTTTTGGCGAGCGACAGAACCGTCGACAAATCATCGGGACAGGTGCCGATCGTAATCATGTTGTGAACATTCTGAGCGGTCGCGAGTTGCAGCGCCTCATCGGGCGGAATCTCAAGCATATTCAAATGCGTGTGAACGTCCGTCCAACTCATATGGCGCTCTTCATGCGGTGGAAGAGATTTTCAAACAGCAGCCCGCGGTCGACATGGCCTTTGAAATCTTGCTCCGCCTGAAACACTTTTTGCCAAAGTTCGACGCGCGTTTCGGGACGGATATCGCGCAGGTCTTGAAAGCGGGGGGCGAGATCCGAATGAATCGGCTCAGCGGAGCCGAGCAACGACCAATCGCGCAGCATCTGCTGCAAGAAGCGGAGCGCGCCCAGCGCGGCTTCGCGGTCCTTCGTCCGATCCATAATCGCATCGAGCGCCTCACGGTTGCCCTTCAAGGCGCCAGCTAAAAAATCCGCAGCCAGCGTGCGAATCTCCGCGGTCTCTTCGCTGCGGAAGGACGCCAACGCCTCGAAACTCCCGCGCGCCGAGCGCACCATCCATGACGGTGCCCACTCCTGCCCGAGAATTTGTTCTTCACTCAAAGGCGAAAAGCGCACGACTTGCGACCGCGAGCGCAGCGTCGGCAAGAGTTGCGACAGTTCGTTCACGAGCAAAATAAAATAGGTTTCAGGCGGCGGCTCTTCGATGACTTTGAGGAGTGCATTCGTCGCCTGCGGGTTCATCGCCTGCGCTTCATCGATGATAATCACACGCGCACGGCTGATCCGCTGGAGATTCAAAAAATTCAAAATATTGTGGGTGTTCTCGAGTTTGATCGTCCCCTTTTCGGGCTCGACGAATAATACGCTCTCGCTTTGCAGACTGGCCACCCGCTTACACGCGGGACACTCGCCGCACGGCCGGTCCTCGCGTTCGCACACTAAAGCTTGCGCGAAGGCCCAGGCCACGCGCTTCTTGCCGATGCCCGACGGGCCGGCAAACGCCAGAGCGTGAGCCAAATGCCCGCTACGGAGTTGACTCAGCAGATTCTGCCACACGGCTTCGTGGCCTATGATGGAGTCGATCAGGCGAGCCATGTCTTCTCCTTCAAGGTCTCCATCAATTTTTTAAGCAGCACAGAGGGCGGTTCATTCGACTGCAACACAAGCCACTTGCTCGGCGTAGTCGCAGCTAAATCCAAATAGGCCTTGCGCACGCGTTCGTGAAAGTCGCGGGCTTCGCGCTCAAAGCGGTCGGTCTCTTCGCCGCGGCGGGCGAGGCGTTTCAAACTCTCATCGACCGGCAGATCCAAAAGGACATTGAGATCGGGCTTCACGCCCGCCGTAGAAAAATCGTTGAGCCAATCGAGTTGGGCGCGGCTGATGTCGCGGCCCCCGCCTTGAAAGGCGACGGAACTGGCGTCAAAGCGGTCGCTCAACACCCACTTCTTATCGGCCAAGGCCGGGCGAATCAATTTTTCGACGTGCTGGGCGCGCCCGGCTTGATAGAGCAAAGCTTCACTGCGCGGCACCGGCGCTTCGCCTTTCACGCGTAGAAGCATCTGGCGGATCTCGTCGCCTAAAACCGTGCCGCCCGGTTCGCGCGTAATCACGAACTGAATCCGGCGCTGTTCAAACTCGTGCTTTAGGCCGTTAATAAGAGTGGATTTTCCGGAGCCGTCGAGGCCTTCGAACGCTAAAAAGGGCATAGGCTTTTTTCTCCTATGCCCGCTTGCCTGTCCAGCTCAATGCGTTGCGCTAGTGGCCCGTTCGCACACTGAATGTGCCGCCTAAGAAGGCGTTGCCGGCGCGATCCGTTCCCGCCGGGCGCACTGTGTAGACGGTGTTCGGCGAAAGACCTGTAATGTGCACGCTATGGCTGGTCGCGAACACGCCGTCATCAGGAACGGTTTGGTCTGTCGCCGGGCTCTTGCCCCAAAGCAATTTCGTCGTGGAGAGTTCGTTCGTCGTCCAATTGACTGTGATACTTCCCGTCGTACTCGAAGTGCTGATCGTCACGAGGCTCGGCGGAATGGTATCCACGGTCCACGAGTAGTTCGCGCCGGCGGCATCGATCGTGCCGAACGAATCCACCGCCTTCACGATAAACGTGTGAGTGGCATTCGAAAGGTTCGAGTAAGTCACCGGTGATGTGCAATCCGCGGCGGCAGAGCCATCGAGCGAACACTTGAATGTGGCCGTCTGGTTCGCGCTGAACGAGACCGTCATGGTCGTTGAGTTGGTGATTGCGGCCGTCGGATTTTCTGCGGTGATCATTGTGGCAATCGGCGGATTCACCGTCCACGTATAGCTTGCACCAGCCGGATCGCCGTTGCCCATCGCATCGTGCGCGCGCGCCAAGAACGTATGCGAGCCGGCCGCGAGCCCTGTCAATTGCGTCGGCGACGAACAGGCCGTTTCAGCCGCGCCGTCTAGCGAACATGTGAAGGTCGGATTGGCAACGTTCGTCGACAACGTAAATGTGATGTCGGCATTCGTCGTGCGCGATTCGCTCATCGTAGTCGTCGGAATAATGATCGTGAAGTTCGACGATGCGCCGACTCTGTCCACATTGCCGGCGAGGTCAATGGCTTCCGCGACAAAGCTGTGGCTTCCCGGGCTCAAGCCGCTCTCAGTGACCGGCGACGTGCAGGTTTGGAAGGCCGCGCCATCCATCGAGCACTGGAACGTGCTATTGGCTTCATTTGAGCTGAGTGTGAACGTGTACGAGGTCAGGCTGTTCTGCGCCGTTTGCACTGTTGTCACGGGCGGAGTCGTATCCACTGTCCACTGCATTGTCGAGTCGGCGCTGACATTGCCGGCGACATCGACGGCATGTACGACCGCCGTGTGCGCGCCATCAGCCAAGCCGCTCAAGCTGAGAGGCGATTGGCAAGCCGCGAAGCCCGCTTCGTCGATGTTGCACATAAAGGTCGATTGTTCGCTCGCCGAGAACGTGAGCGTATTGTGGTCGAGATTTGTCAGGCCGGTAATCTCGGCGCTCGCCGTGAGCACCGGGGCCGTCGTGTCGACGTTGAACGAGTAGCTCAAGTTATCCGCAGGGTTGCCCACAGTATCGACCGCTGAAATCACAACTGTGTAGGCGCCATCGGCGAGATTCGTCAGCTGCAACGGCGACGTGATCGGGCCCAAGTCATTGCCATTGAGTGAAGCCGACATTGTCACTGTCTTACTCGCCAAGATCTGCAAGGAGATATTCGGCGAATTGATATAGGCCGCTGCGCTCGGCGTGATCGTGCCGAGGCTCAAGATGGGAGCCGTAAAGTCCATGTTCCAATCGATTTCGGTCGGAGCCGTGGCATTCCCTGCGACGTCAGTGGCCGTAATAACCAAGCTATGCGGGCCTTCGCTACTGACCGGAGCCGTGAAAGGCGTCGTGCAGCTCGCGGGAGCGGCACCGTCGAAGCTGCAAGTCACCGTTGCCGGTTCGCTCGTGCTGAAATCAACGGAGATATTGTGGGCGTTGGTCGCGCCGGCGGCCGGAATCACGTTGCCGAGTGTGATCACCGGCGCCGTAAAATCGGCTTTCCAGCTGTAGCTGACCGAAGCGCCTTGATTGCCGGCGACATCCGTCGCCCGCACATTGAACCAGTGCGAACCCTCGGCCACATTATTAAGAGTGTATGGCGATTGGCAGTCCGTGTACGTGCCGCCATCGACGGCGCACGCGAATGAACCGGTTTCCGAAGCACTGAACTGAAAGGTCATAGTCGAAGAATTGTTGATCGCGGCCGCGGGCGCGACCAAGTTGATGGTCGACGTCGGCGGAGTCAAATCCACGGTCCACTGATAGGTCGCGGGATTCTGGCTGACATTGCCCACATCGTCGACCGCGCTGATCGAAATCGTGTGCGCACCTTCGCTCAAACCAGTCGGCGCAAAGGGCGACGAACAGGTCTGCGCAGTCTGTGCATCTAAAGCACATTGGAACGTCGAAGCTTCGTTGGCGCTAAACGCCACCGAGATCGTCGTCGCATTGGTGATTGTCGGCAAGGTTGCCGCATTCGTAATCGTCACTTCTGGCGGTTGCGTATCGACCGTCCACGCATAGCTCGGCGGGTTCGCATCCGACAGTCCCGAGGCGTTCGTGGCCTTCACGCTAAACGTGTGCGGGCCGCTCATCAAATTCGAGTACAGTTGCGGCGAAGTACAAGCCACGGCCGTGGCATTATCGAGCGAACATGCGAACTGCACGCCCGTTTGATCCGCCGAGAACGAAATCGACATCGTCGAAGAACTCGTAGGAGAAGCCGAAGGATTCTCAGCCGTGATTGTAGTTGTCGGAGCCACGGGTGGAGGAGGCGGGGGCGGATTCGGCTTACACTGAGTCGGATGAATTTCGCCATGAACCACGAGGCTCAAGTTCGAAACCTTATTATTGCCGCTACCGGCGAATCCCATGCGTAGATTTCCGTGCTGCAACTGCACGCGCAGCATGAAATCCAAAATACTGAGACCACCGTTCAACGAGAAATTCTGCAACGGCGTACAGAAAGGCGTTCCGCCGCCGGGAGCCGAAGCCGTACCGCACATCCAATGGACATGGCGATCGCCGTCGTGGCGAGACGTTTTAGTACCATTGACATCCATGTCAAAGTCATCATCCTTATCGGAGTCCTGGTGGTGGCCTTCCGCCGCACCTTGGAGAGTCACGCTCTCTACGACGAGATTCGGGGTCCACAAGAAATCGAAGTCATTTATAGAAAAGTAGGCCGTCTTGCCATTTTGGTAACTGATCGGCGTGATTACTTTGTCATAGGGTTGGGGATCGCACTTAGGATTGCCGCTGCCGCCGCCGTCACCCAAACAACTCGTGAGGGCTAGCGAAAGGCTCGCAATAAACAGGACCGTCGCCCCCCTGGCGGGGATAAGAAGGCCGAAATAGTTTTTAGAACTACTACCGACGCTCATAAATTCCCCTTAACGTACTGCAAACGATTTATGCGCTATGACAATAGTTTATTAGGTCGTGAATTTGGTTACCATGAATTTTGGGTGACTCATTCCAGGACGTGAATTCATAAGAGTTTTCACCCAGGTTCTCAATTTCAGCGCGTATCACATGGAGAAGGGATCGCCGTATGAAGCAAACTATTTTTATTTTATTAATGTGTTTAACCTTTCTTCTGTCTCAAAATGGGTGGGCGCAGAGCCATTCCCAGGACGAGGGGAACGTTTATATTGAAGCCAACGTGGCGCCGATTTTCGTGAAAAAGAACAACTCAGAGAGCGACGCCGGCGGTTCGGTAAGCGCAAGCGTCTCGACGGAATCGGGTCTCGGTTACGACGCTCGTTTCACCGCAGGCTATGTGGCTTGGCAGCAGGTCATGTTCGGACTTTCCTATAACACGTACAGCGTTAACACGACCCGGTCGCGCACTACGGGATCCGACGGACTCACAACGAGCACCACGAGGACTGATTTTGGTCCGACTGTGGCGTGGCTCGTCGGCGGATGGAGATTCGCGTTCACATACATTTTCTCTGCACAAAAGAAATTCAACGAGAAAGACACGGACGCCTCAACGGGCTCGATCAACTTCGACAACCACTATACGAACAGTGGCGGCTCAGGCTACGAACTATCAGTGGCGTACGGCCTCAGTCTTGGCTCGAACTGGACCATCGGACCAATGCTGATTTACCGCGACGTCTCCTATGGTAAGCAAGCCTTGGACAGCGCCATGGGCTCCTCGTATCCCGCGACTTCTACGTCCGCGCCGGGAACACCTCCCATCGACGCCCAATTGCAGCCAATGATTTCCATCACCGCCCGCTTTTAAGACAAAGGGCCTGAACCGCTTAAGACCAGGCCCTAATTTGTCGATAAACAAATGTGGCACAAATCGAACGAATTCGCATACTAGTGGCCGATGACGACAACCAGTTGTCACGACGGCTGGCCGATTATCTCGCGGAGCGCGGGTTTGAAACTCGCGTGGTCAGCAACGGCAAAGAGGCCAAGACCGCCATCATGGAGTGGAAGCCGCGCTTTGTTCTTGCCGATTTGATGCTCCCCGAAGTGAATGCCTTGGGCTTGATCGATTTTATCAAAGCGGAAAAGTCGCTCCGCCACAATTTCATTCACGTGCTCGTGATGTCTGGCCATAACGTTCAATCGAATGTGCAACAAGCGCTCGCCCGCGGCGCCAAAGATTATCTTGTGAAGCCGTTCCGCCATGAAGATGTGCTCAAGCGGATCGTCTTCCACTCCCGCGCCTACCGTCAGCTGCGCGACGTTTCGGCGAAGGAATTCAACTCCGTCGACGAAGCCACGCTCATGCTCCACCTCACCGACCTGGTGATGAAACAGGCTCTCGGCGCAAATCCCCTCGAAGAAATTTTGTTCAATCTGACCCGCATGGTCTCGATGCGCGTGGATGGCGTCCGCTGCTCCATCATCCAATGCTTGGATCAACACAAAGCGTTTGTGGTGACCTCGAATGACGACCGCAAAGCCAGCGGGATTCAACTCGATCTCTATAAATATCCCGAAGTCCTACATGTCATGAATACGCAGTCGCTGATCGCAATCGAGAATATGCAGAACAACTCGGAGCTGCGCAGTGTGCGCGAGGCGGCCAAAGACATCGTCTTTAATTCGATAATCGTGTGCCCGGTTTCTCGCCATCAAAAAGCCTTTGGCGTCCTTTCGCTGCGCATGCCGCCGGAAAAAGAGACCATTTCGGACAATGAAATCCGCTTTGTGGAGATCGTGTCACACGTGATCTCTCTGGTGCTGGGTAACGAAATTCACAAGGAAAACGGGGACTTCTGGCGTAAAGGCGGCGACCGTACCGCGACCCCGATTCCCCTGCGCGCGGTCAAAAACTCATAGACTTAGGAAAGAAAAGCCCTTATTCCTTGAACCTTCAGCTTTTCAAGGAGTTCTGGATGCTTACGCTATTAGCCAGCCTGCACATTTTGATCGGCGCACTGCTTATTTTGTTCGTGCTTTTGCAAGATCCAAAAGGCGGCGCGATGGGCGTATTCGGCGGCGGCGGCGGCTCCAACACATTCTTCGGGAGCAGCGGCGCTTCGAACTTCCTGTCTACGACCACCAAATGGTTGGCGGTTCTGTTCGCGGCTTCGTGCCTGACTTTGACTTATATCACCGCCAAAAAGGGCGGCAGTGTGATGGACAGTCTTCCCGCCGGTTCCGCAACGACGGCTCCGGTCAAGCCGGCCGATGTTCCTCCGCCGACTCCGGCTACGCCAGCAACTCCCGACGGCGAGACCAAATAATTTACCATGCGGAATTTGAAAGGGTATTGGCCTCTGATTACGGCCGCAATCATCGGATTGCTGCTCGTGATTTGCGCCGAACCGATTTCCCGGTGGGTTGCCTCTAATCGCGCCGAACACAACGGACAATTAATTGGAACGATCATTCAAGTGGAAGGCTCGGTGCGGAGAATTCACCGGGGCAATGTGGATTTGCTGCCCACGCCTATTGCGACTCCGATCGAGCTGCGCGACGGCGACCGCGTGCAAACCAGCTTAGAATCGCGGAGCGCAGTCCTTTTGAACTCGCAAGATGAACTCGAAATCCCGCCGGGATCGGCCGTGGATTTTCAGTTATGGAATTCACGCGATCCGAACTCCCCGATCTATATTAATTCCTCATTGGGCGGGTTGATCTCGCGCAAACCCGGAGTCAAAGGGAAGGCGTACGTCGTCAAAGACGGGCGCTTATCTTTCCCGGGACAAAAGCCCGCTGAGAAACCATTGGCCCTGACTGTGCTGCGAAATGCACCTTTGGATTTGCACCTCGCGGATACAAAAAACAACGAAGCCGGGCAAGGCGATTTCGCAAATGACAATTCCGCTGCCGGCGGCGACGACACGGCCGCTCCGGCACTGGCGGCCGGCGTGGATCCGGACACTCTATCGAACGAGTATATCGATGAGACCATTCTAGAGCATCAGGGCCAATTGCAGAAATGTTGGCTGACACGGCTCAAGGATTCGCCGGCTTTGAAGGGCGAGATCGTCGTGCAGTTCGAAATCTCCCGGCGGGGAAAAGTAAAAGAGATCCGCGTCGCCGATGCGACTTTGCAGGACGACGTTTTGCAAAAGTGCGTGATGTCGGTGATCGAGCGGATTCAGTTCCGGCCTTTTAAGGGGTCGGAGATTTCTCTGTCGTATCCAATTAACTTCGAGTAAGTCAAAGCATGGCAACGATTCCTCCTTCAGCAACGGCCATTGACCTAATCCGCGGCCTCCAAGATGGGAAGTGGACGAGTGTTGAGCTGACTCAGCATTTTTTGAATGAGATCTTAAAGCGCAACGACGTTCATGCGGTTCCCATAGTCGTTCGTGAAGCCGCGCTCGCCCAAGCCAAGGCCAGCGATCTGCGGCGAAAAGAAGGCGCGCCCTTCGGCCCGTTTGATGGCTTACCGATGACCGTAAAAGATGCTCTGCGTGTTCAGAATTTGCGGAGTACTTATGGCCTGTGGCCGTTTCGAAATTATATCCCCAAGACTGACAGCCTGTTGTCCGCAGCCCTGCGCAAGAGTGGAATCGTTTTTTTGGGAAGAACCGCCGTTCCGACCGGCGCGTTCGACTGGAACTGCCGCAACCAAGTTTATGCCGAATGCCTCAACCCGTTCGATCGTACCCGCTCTCCGGGAGGCTCTTCCGGCGGCGCCGCTGTCGCACTCGCATTGGGTATGACCCCGCTCGAACTTGGCTCTGATCTGGGTGGCTCGATCCGATATCCGGCACATTGCTGCGGCGTATACGGGCTCCGTACGACAGACGGATTGCTGCCGGTCGACGATGTTGGGCCCGAAGGCGTTGGTTCCGCATTTCGACAGATGGCGACCTTTGGGCCGATGGCGAGAAATAGGGCCGACCTCGATGTATTGCTCGATATTTTTGCCCAGAATTTGCCATTGCCCGCTGGCACTTGCGGGTCAGAATTCAATGGCAAATTGAAAGTTGCTTACGCAAATGGCTTGATGGGCACGCCCCTTGATTCATTGTCGAAACCAGTTTTTGAATCCTACATTTCTCACCTGAAGGCAAAAGGCCTTGAGGTGATCGAAAAGGACCTTCCGCTCGACGTGGAATCGCTCTATCAGATTTGGGGAATCATTGTCGGCTACGAGTACACGAACACGATTCCAAAATTACTTCGCACACGTCCCGTTAAATCGCTGATTGGCTGGTGGTTGGCGGATCGCCGGATTGGAAAGGGACCGTTCACGGATCATTTTAAACGTGGCTTGTTAGCATCCAAAGAAGAGTATGAGAAGGCGTGCCGCCAACGTGCTGAAGTCTATAAAGAATTAGAGCGCTTTTTTTCGGAGTACTCCGTTTGGATTCTACCAACTGCACCCTCGGCGGCTTTTCCGTTAAAATTAAGCGGCAAAGAGTTCATAACTGAAAACGGGAATTTTTCATATTCGCAGTACGTGGGGGCATATCTTATTCCTACCACCACGCTCGGCACGCCCGTCTTATCTCTGCCCATTGGTAAAGACAAAAACGGAATGCCCATCGGCGTTCAAGTATTCGGCCCGCGTTTTACCGACCGTTGGCTTGTCGATATTGGCGCGAAGCTGGAAGCATAGTTCAAATAAATTAATTTCATTTGCTGCGGCGCGGGACCGCTACGGTCTCGTGGCGTGTCAAAGCACGGGGCGCGACTCTGCCCGGGCAGAGTTACCAAAATCCCGGAATAGAATTCCGGTTAACCGCGCCAGCCCTCACCGATCATCCCGCATGTAATCCACACGCTCAGGCACCCACGACTCCGTCACGCTTTCCAACTCAAAGATCCGGGCGCCGACGCGTGAGACGACAGCCTTCGGCGCCACACTCAATTCATAATCGGCGCGAATCAAACCGTTCTCTTTAAGCACCGGCATAATCTCCGCAACCGTTTTGTCCGCAAGAATCGGCCGGCGCACCATCTCTTCGAAACCGCTCTGCAGCTCCTCGACACCGAAGCGAAAATTCTGCATCAGATCCAAAGCCACTTTCACGACTTGTGTGCTGCTCAGCCGTTGATCCTGAAACAAGTCCAACGCCAACTGAAAGGTGTTGTACGTCGGCACGACTCGCCGTCCGAATTTCAAATAGTAATCAGGGTCCGTATCCACTGCGAGATTGATGTACATCTTCTCGACGGGATCGTGAATCGGAATCTCTTCCAGTAGCAGCACGATCGTATCGACCTGCTGACCGACCACGCGAAAGTGTTTGAGGATCGTGCGCGCTTCCCGCTCATCCAAGCGCCGAGCGCATAAGTCCGAGTACAGAGAATAAATAATCGCATCGCTCTCCGAATCGTCGCCCCACAAAATCTGGCGCACGTCTTCCGCCAAGTGCAGACGCAACTGTAAAAGCGCTTGCAGCTTATACCCAAGCTGCTGGGTCAACCGCCACAGACGGCGAGGCGCTAAATTCTGGAGATTGTCTTTGCAGAATAAACCGAAGGGATAAATCCCGTCGTACGCCAACTTGTCGTGAATCTTCGACTCGAGTTGCGGCGGCGAGGCCGTCACGAAGTAAATCGGAAAATCTTTTCGACCCTGATGCGTCTCTTGCCAGAAATCCCTTAAAGCCCGCACCAGCGTGGCTGTTCCCGGCACATTGCGTTTTTGAAACGCGGTCTCGCGCAGGGTTCTCCACAATCCGCCGAGCGACTCAAACGCGGTATCTAAATAGGTCTTATCCAGATCCCAAATGTAAACTTCCGGCGTCTCGCGCTCGATCGAATCGGCGACGTAACGAAACAGAACCACATCAGATGTTATTTCGGCACGCATACGCCAGTCGGACATAGCCAATTCTAGACAGCCTACGACGCATATGGTAGTCCGCCCTATGTCCTTTAGACCAATAGCGCACTGCGATAGAAGCTTGGAATTTCAGCCTCATGCTCAATGGCCGGGGGCCTTCCCCGCAATGGCGTGGCAGGGCCTCTTGCTGACGGGCTTTGACCGTCGCATTGGTGAGGCGCTCGATCTTTTTGAATCTTCACACGCCACTTTTATGGAAGCGATCACCGCCTGCTATCCCGAATTGCATTTTTGTGAACTCTCGCGTCTTTTCGCGAACCTCAAAAGGGCGCGCCCCGAACTCGCGCAGGAACTCACTGCCAATTTATTTGCCGCGTACGGTCTGCGCTGGTGCGAGCGCCTCAGCGATACGGTGAACGCTATTTTACAAACGCCCGTCGCCTTTCAAAAGTCCGTGGATGAGAAAAAATGGGGGACGCGCGACTTGGCTCCTCTCCTAGCGCTGAAATCTCCCGGCGAAATTACGCCGTTCTTGACCGCATTGAGTGAAATGCCGCTCGGCAAATCGCAAGCCGTCCAAGCGCTCGAATGGGTGATTGAACTCTACCTTCTCGGGCGGCCGCTTAACGACCTGATGCCCGCCGATCACGACGGCGACGCTTACATGCGCCGCTTGAAACAGTGGCGCAAACCCGTATCCGTGAACTCCGACGAACAGTGGACCCGCACGGTCGGTCAATGGCCGTGGCCCGCACACGTGCAAGGCCGTTGGCAGCGCTTCGGCGATCAAGCCGGACTCGAAATTAAAATTCAAACGACCTCACCGCAAGACTTCCACAAGAAACTCGAGCGCTTGATCTCCATCCGCGACGCGTGGTCATGCAACGATTGATCGAGAAATTTGAACGCGTCTATATCAATCGCGACTCGATCGACTCCGAAGTCGCGCGGCGAATGATGTCTATCTTCCCTGCGGAAAAAATTGAATTCGTCGATGCACGTCCCGGGACGGATGGCGAATTATCGGCGCGCGAATTTTCGCTAAGCAAACGCTTGCTCTACATTTGCCAATTCCAAGGCCAATTCTTCAAGCGCTGTCCCGGCTCACGGCCCGGCCTCGCCTGTTGCAATTACTTCGTTCTGAATTGGGGCCTTCAATGCGATATGAACTGCTCGTATTGCTATTTACAAAGCTTCATCAATACGCCGGTGCTTACGATCTACAGCAATCTCGATCAGGCGTTTGAGGAACTGCGCGCTTTACATATGTCCGAAAGCGTCCTTCGCATCGGCACGGGCGAAACTGTCGATTCTTTGAGTCTCGACGAATTGACATTGTATTCGCGGCGAATGATCGAATTTTTCCGTGACTATCCGAAATGGAATTTAGAATTTAAAACCAAATCCGACCGCGTGGATCAATTTCTCGACGTGCCTCACGCCGGCAATGTGATTGTCAGTTGGTCGGTGAATCCGCAACACATCGTTTCGCGTGAAGAGCACGGAACGGCATCGCTGGCCGAGCGTCTCGCAGCCGCGCGCAAGTGTCTCGAGCGCGGTTTTAAAGTTTCGTTTCACATTGACCCGATGATTTACCACCCGGAGTGGCGCGAGAGCTACCAGTCGCTGATCGATGCCATCGCGGGGCAATTTTCGCCCGACGAAGTTCCCTACATGTCGGTCGGCACATTGCGCTTTCAACCGGAGCAACGGGCGATCATGCGCGAGCGTTTTGGCATGAACTCTTATGTTACGAGTGCGGAAACGTATCCGAGCAGCGATGGCAAACTCCGTTACGACAATGCGATTCGCCAGGAGATGTTTCAGTTTGTGCTCGATGGTTTTGCTAAGCACGATCCGCTTTGGCGGATTTTTATGTGTATGGAGACGCCGGAGACTTGGCTGAAGACGACTGGTGCGTCGCCGTTTAAATCGGACCGGCTGCACGATCTCTTTGATCCGCGGGTTGTCGTGCAGGCGAGTCGCTAGAGCGTTAGGTCAACAAACGGAGCCTGATCATCTCGAATATTAACTCCATTGACCGTGCAGTAGGTTCTGCCAGGATCCGCGCAATGGTTTTCACACGAGATGACCGTTGGAGGAAGCTTCGCTGAACTCACCTTCAAATCAATTTTGAACTGAGCAAACGCGCAGCCAGTGTAAAAAGAATTGAAAGCCATCATTTTATAATCGACTTGAAGAATTCCCAGGGCCTTCGAATTTATGGTTCCCGTCACTGTGATGTCGTTCGTGATCGGGCTTTCCGATTTTTCCGAACTGCTTTCCTTTAAATCCCAACCTGTCACGTCTAACGCGTTCGTGATCGAAGGGTCTGCGATTTGAATGTGATTCATAGAAGTTAAAACGATCTCAGTGCCATAAATAGAACTACCCGTTTCGTACGAATCCGGACTTAGTACGCATTTCTCGCCCGTGTATGTCGTCTTGGCGGGGCTGGCTCCGAACGAATCGCGATCGGCCGTGCAATTGGCTTGGAACGCGCTTCCAAACTGGGGCACGCCTGAGGTGACCGCGTAGGGAAAGTATTGGCCGCGTCCTGAGCTCCCTTGCATGGATCTGTTCAATTCGAAAAATTGCAGAATCGAGTAGCTGACCGGTTTTAGGTAGGCCGGAGCCGCTGATGAGCGAGACGGCGCATAGGTCGTCTCGGGCCGCTTCATTTTGTTCCAACTCTGCGCCGTCCCGTCGGCTTTGATAAGGTCGGCCTCAAGAATTTCTTCCTCATGAACGTCTGTTTTAAAAGCCACTTTGGAGAAAACCTGCCGGCCATTCGCAAACGACAACGTGAGTGAGAAACCGTCATATGTCCACGTCCCGACCTGCTGACTGAGATATTCCAATCCCTGAGCGGGATGACTTTGGACGAAGAGTTTCGCGATCACTTGCCCGTTGTCATTTAAGTCATAGAGGTAGGCGTTGACATAATTGGGGCTCTCAAAAAGCCACAAGTTTGACACGAGCAGCTGGCGGTGAGCTTGCGCTTCACCGGCATAGTCCGTGTGATCGGGACTGCAGATGATCGTGACGGCAGGTTGATTATCGAGTTGTACGGTGGCCACTCCGTCCCAGTGCCCAGTGGCCACGCTGTCGATAGAAATTTTAGCCGTGCGATTGCCTAAATGGAAAGTCGATTGGTCGTAAGGATCGTTACCGGTCCATTTTTCAATCTTGCCGTTTATGGTGACGTCAGCTTCGAATTTTTCCACGGGCTGTAAGTTCACACGGGTCCAAGACGTCTTCACGATCACCGTTGAGATCGATCCGCTTCCGTCACTGTTGTTACAAACCGTGGCGTTTTTAATGACATCCAAATCCGAAGCCGGAGGATTCGCGTTGGAGTCAGTCGGCGAAGAAGATCCGGACGAGCATCCCACCAAGAAGAACACAGTCAAAACGAGCCATTTCATCATCAGTCCAATCCAGGTAAATTTTCCCAATCACGCCAAAATTCGTCGGCTTTTGGGTCGCGGGCGGCAATATACGACAGGTCGTTGCCAATTGCATCTTTGTTAGGAAGACCTGTGCCAAGTTGCGCCGGACGGGCGCATGCGCGGGGGGATGCGCGGTGCGGGTGCGGGCGCGGTCCTGCGGCGGACCGTCCGGATCTAATCGCGTACGGCATAAATAAAAACATTTTAGATTATTTTTTAGTTGACCAGGAAAATGCTTTTGCAGTGCCGCCTGTGAATGATTTTTTATCAAACGCAGGAAGCTTCCTATATTTTTTCGTACGCGCTCCTGGGAAGCCGCTTACGAGCTAAAAATGATAGTCTAGCGAACCTTTTAGAAAACAATTTGTAAGCACAATGCCTTGAAAATTCGATAAATAAAACTCGTGCTATAAGCTCGTTACGGAGGTGAGGATGGATCAAGATGTTCACAAACTGAGCGATGAAGTGCTGATCGCGATTTTGGATAAACGCGTTGAACTCGAATCGTTCATTGAAGCCGAGATGATCGACTTCATTCGCGAAGTGATGCAACGGCGACTCTGGATTCAATACGGCGCGACCAGCATGTTCGATTTTATGACTCGTGCGCACTATCACTACGCCCCCGTGGTGGCCCAACGAAAAATCGATGCCGCGCGCTTCCTGCAGCTTTTTCCGGAAATTAAAGGATTAATTATTTCGGGCGCCGTGAATCTAACCCAGCTGGGAATGTTAGCGACGGCTCTTCGCCAGAAGATTGCGCCACCCAAAGTGCAGCGCGAGATTCTTGACGCCATCCGCGGTCAAACGATTAAGAACACACAGATCATTTTAAATGAACGACTTGAAATTGAAGTGAAGGAGCGTCCAAAGGTCCGCGTTCAGCGAGATGGCTCGGTTCGAGTGGAGTTGACTTTTTCGAAGGAACAATGGGCTGAGATTGAAAACGCTAAGGACGTGGTCTCCCATTCCGTTCCTAATGGTGATCTGACAGAAGTTCTTGATTATTGTGTCCGCTTTACAGTTTCTAAGAAGGATCTAGCTAGAAAGAACCTCTCCGATGACGCTCAGGCACTTCCATTGATGGAAGTTAACCTGCGTCAAAGTTTAGGCGTCAGTCGCCCCGCACGTCGCTTTGTCTTTCAGCGCGATAAATCCTGTCGTAAGCGTCACTCTGATGGCAGTTTCTGTGACTCACGCTACCAGTTGCAAGTCGACCACATCATTTCTTTATGGAAGGGCGGGAGTAACAATGTTGAGAATCTGCAACTCCTCTGCGGTGTTCATAACCGTCTCAAGTATGAGCAGGAGATCGCCGAGTATTTTGAGCTTCAGAAGATTCGGCGCAAAGAGAACCGCGCCGTGTAGGGGCGGGACTATCGTCTTCGAGAGGTAGATCGTCTTGGCGCGGGTATCATCCATCCATGAGAGGCGCTTCTCTCGGCCTTCCGGGCCTCGAGACCGTTATAGTGCGGATGGTTTTCCTTTTTTTTAAAAGAAAAAAGCCTCTTTATTATTATGAGCTATTCCCGCCGCGATCTCTGCTCTACGCTAAGCCCATTTCAGTGAACGCAATGGACACTTACTCTCCTCGTTGGTTAAATAGGACTTATGGAAAAATGGCTAGACGAAGTTAAAAAACTGCGATCCGAAGGCTCCTTCGAAACGACGATGGCTTATCTGACTAAAATCTTGGACCAGCGCCCTGACGATCCAATGGTTCACTATCAAATCGCGTGGACCCACGACGCTCTTGGAAAGGAAGCCGATGCGGCTCCGGCCTATGAAAAAGCCATCGCCCTCGGACTTACAGGAGAAGCTCTGCAAGGAGCTTATCTTGGACTTGGAAGCACTTATCGTTGCCTTGGCGATTATCAGAACTCCAAAAGAGTGCTCGAAAAAGCGATCTCTCTGTTTCCTGAAAATGGAGCTCTCAAAGCCTTCTTTGCGCTCACTCAATATAATTTGAAAAACTATTCTGCCGCAATGGAACTGCTTCTGAAAGAGTTAGTCCGCAGTTCAGGGGACAAAGAAATTAAGTCGTATTCGCGGGCTCTATTGTTTTATGCAGACAAACTCGAAGAGACCTTTGAGTAAAGACGAACTAAAACATCGGCCCAATAATATCTATCCGATCCGTCATCAATCCTTTGAGCGAACTTTGGTGCGCCTTGATAAACGCCGCGCCCGCGGCATCATCTACCAAGCCGCTGTTTTCTCCGCCGACATAAAGCTTGGAATTCATCGCCGCCAAGCCGGAAGACAGCACATCCAAATTTGCATCGAGCTTCATCGCTTCTTGCAACGAGAGGATCACATCGAGATTTGCGCACGCTCCAGGTAGAGGTGCGGACGGCGAAAACCCGTTCAAGCAAATCGACTGATCCCAAGAATCAAAACGGATCGTGCTTAGCGCCGGCAACATTTCACTCGCCAACGCCGTCGTCGCAGGATCATCGGCAAACAAGACTGACCTTGCGACACTCGCCGGATAATTCGCCAGCACGTTGAAAATGGCCTCGCCCTCTTCTTTGTTCGCGGCTCTGACAACCAAAAAGAACGCCTGGCCGGGATTCGCCTTCAGGATTTCATCGAGCGTCGGCATCGTCGTAAGCGCGCGCGGAACCTGCGCATCCCGCCACGGAAAAGTCTTGCCGCCGTCCGCGGTGTAATTCCAGCCGATATTTCCCATCTGCAATCCCGCGAGCGACATTGTGTTCACAGGGCCAGACAAATTGGTGCGGCAGTCCAACGTGGCATCGTGAAATAAGACCGGAATGCCATCCGCAGAAACACGGATGTTAATCGAAACCATTGTCGCTTTATCGGCGAATGCGCCCGCCACCGCCGCGGCAGTATTCTCAAGATTCATTCCGAACGCGTATTTCGCCGGATCATCGATATAACTCGCCACGCAGGCGCTCGAGCCCGGAACCTTTGCGAAAGGAATGTGGAGTCCTTTGTGCGAGACCACTTCAAACGTCTGAGCGAAGCTCTGACAACTCAACGCAAGCAGCAATAGTCCAATAGTTTTCATGCGGCCATCTTGCCACGCCCTCAACAGGTCCGCTAGGCTGAATCATGCGCTTCTGGTTATCCGCAGTGATACTTTCCGCCCTCAGTGGCTGCGCCACTCCGCCGCCGGCGCTCGATGCGCAACATGACCGCTTACTCACTTCACCGGAACTCGCGAATGATCCGCATGTGAAGCCTCTCCTCAAAACTCCTGACAACGCCCACAAAATCGATTGGAGCAAATTTAAACCGACTTTTAAACGGCCGCTTCGAGGACTTAAGATCGCGCTCGATCCAGGCCATATGGGTGGTTCACCGTGGGATGAACGCGGCGGAAAGTATTTGCTCAACTCGCAAGCGCAGAAACTGTCCGAGGGCAAAATGGCACTACAACTTGCGCTGCTGCTCGAAAAGCAATTCCAAAAACTCGGCGCCGTCGTCTTCATCGACCGCCGCGATCTCTCACCGGTGACGGCGCACGAGTACCAAGACTTCGACGGCGTTCATAACAGCGCCTTCTTCCAACGCATCGATCTTGATGCGCGTGCTGAAAAACTGTGGGCCTTTCATCCCGACCTGACCTTGATTCTGCACTTCGATTCGCACATCGACGACCATCCGCCGAATCCTGACGTCGCCAAGAAACTCTGCAACGAAACTAAAGCCTACATTCCCGGGCAATTTGCCGCCGATGATTTTAGCGACGAAGTGGAACGCACATTATTTGAAGTGATCTGGCGCAACCCGCGCGTGTGGCAGGATTCGCTCGAACTCAGCCGCGAAATCACCCATCAGATTCACCAGCAGATGGGAATTCCCCTCGCCTCCGAGAGCGATCCCCATGCGTCGCTTATCGAACCCGGTGTGCTCGCCCGCAATCTCAGACTGCAGCGGCGGATGGCCGGTTTTGTAACCACGTACCTAGAATCACTCTGTTATGAGGATCTCCAAGAATTCAAAGCCTTCCACCAAGCGGAGCTGCCTTTAGAGATTCAGGGACAGCCGGAACCCTACTCCCGGAGGCTTTTGCAGCTCAGCCGCGCCATCGCTGACGGTGTCGTTTCCTTTACAAAACTTCATGAAAATCCGGCTGAAAGCCCACTAAATACGAGCTCTTCAAAAATTCCGCTTGCCCAATAACCGGGCAATTGCTACGGCATGTCATAAGCCTGGAGGCTTTGTATGCTGATGCTTTGGACCTGCGTTTTATTAGTCATGATCATGCTGGGTTTGGGCATTTCTGCCCAAGACAACTAGAAGAAGAGTTTAAGGCCCCCGTCAAAGCCGTCGGAGCTGAGACTGGTCGACGTTCCGTTCTTGGAGAGCTGCAGAGGCTCTTGAAAGTAATCCGCAAAAATTCTGATACCTGAAAATTCATAGAAGACGCCGTAAGTGGCCTTGTGGCCTTCGAGCGAATCGCCCTGATTGCTTGTCGCCGGCAAGTAATACCGGTACGTGCCCGTCAAACCAAATTCCTGAACAATATAGAGTTGCAGCTGGCCTTCGACGTACTGATTTTCCCACCGCTCCGGCAAAGAAAGATCGCTGAGACGCCGCCACCCGTAGCGCGCGATCAAACTTGTGGTTTGCGCGGAAACGCCGAGCAAGCGCAGGCCCGCGGCGCCGCCGTAGGATTCTTTGCTGTTGTCGGTTTTCTGATATTCGCCGTTGAGATTTAAAATCGAAAGAAAAATGTCGGCCTGATAGAGCTGTCCCGTTTGCGTGCTCTTTGTCGCTGCGGACGCCGAGCTGGTTTTGTACGTGAACTCTTGGCCGGCGCCGTTGAGCACGAGCTCCGCCCAACTGTGATTGGTGTGCATCTCGAGCCACTGATCCATCAAACGCACGCGCGATCTCTGCGCGAGCCAGTCCGCGATCGTCCACTGCCCTTCGGTCGATTGCGGATTTTTCGAGCGCTTCGACTTCATCATGTCGCTTTGAAAATTGGCGGAGGCCTGAGCGCCGAGAGTCATTGCCAAGGTGAGAATCAAAAGTCTTATTTTCATCAGAACGCCAGAAGGAGGAAGGCCGCCAAGTTGCCGATAAAGACCAGCGAGGCCACCAACGGCCGCACTTCGTCTTCGCGTTGTTTCTCACTGGTCATACCGGGAGAGAAGAATTCCGGATCGATCTTGCTGCGCAACGAATCCTGAATGCTGTACATCTGCTCGAGACGTTTCAACTCGCGCGGCAGACGCACCATCGTGCCCTCGACGATTCCCGCCGAGTGGTTGAGGCGGTCGATCTCGACCGTAATCAAGCCGCGGTCGTGTTCGACGATGCGGCCTTCGGCAAAGACTTCGATCGCCGCGCCATTGGTGAACAGGGGCTTGAGATTGTCGCTATACACGCGGATCAGTTGCACGGGATCACCGATATCCACTTCGGCGTTAACGCCGATCTCCGCCTGCGCGAGCATGCGGTGGCCCTCTTGATACATCGGCCGGCCCTTCAGCGGATCGATCGTGACGAAACCTTGATACGGAATCGACGCGATAAAATCTTGAGCGAGTTTTACAACGGCGGGTTGCAATTGCTCGGCAACGCCTAACGACGGCTGCAGCGTGAACGAGTGCTCCCAGAGCGGGCGGCCGTACTCGCCTTCATACACCTTCATATTCACGACGCGGTCATCGATGTAAGTGGTGACGAGCGCGTTGGCGTCGAGCAGTTTGCCGAGAATAATCGCATCGGCAGGCGAAAGCACGCTGCGCGACTGATAGACGTCTTTCTGCATAAGAAAATTTTTGCTGGCGACAAGGAAGCGTTTGTCTTTGGTGAGCGTTTCGCGCAACTCCCACCAGGCATCGTCAGCCACTTGCTGCAGTTCCGGCGCCGTTTTGATCGGAAAGACCGTCACGCGGCGGATAAGGGTGTGGTCGGTTTGCGCGAAGGCGCAGCCGCTCCACAGCAAGAGGAAAACGAGAACTCTCTTCATGATCTCATTATCTTAGCAGAGGTTCCCTTGCCTGAAACCCGACCTACGGCCAACTAAAAATCTTTTTCGGAATTTCGATCCAACTTTCCTTGCGGGGAAAGCCCTTTGGTCGGGGTTCGGTGTGTCCGAGGAAAGACAACAATCCGGTCAAGGCGCAAATAAATGAATCGAAGGCCTGTGCCGATTCCACAAGCGTCTTCACGTCTTGTTCATAAATGAACGCGAGATTTTTATCGATCATCTTCGCGATCACCGCTTGGCGGTTAATTTGCCCGGATTCCCAATGGCGGTGGAAGCGCAGCTGCGACTTCGCGACGTGCAGAGAATTGCCGATGCGCCAGAGGCTGAGTTTTGGAAAGACTTCGAGGGTCGGCAACTCGAGGCGGTTCTTGATGTATTGCGCGCGCGCCGTAAGCGGCGCGAGATTCGAGCCGAGGGCGTGCTGCAAGTGGAACGGTTCTTCGAGCTCGGTTTGCAGGAACTGCTCCACGCAGCGCTCGGTATATGGCGTGAATAATTTCGGCGGAGACTTTTTCTTTTTCTGTGAGCGGTAGTGTTTCCACATCCACTCTATCTCCGGCTCTTTGCATTCTTCGTAGCCTGGGCAATTGAGTTTGCAAGTCAGACACTTCGGCAATTGGAGAGGCACGTCGAAGCTGACGCTTTCAACCGGCGGCGGACATTGCGTGATCATCCGGTGAATTTGCAGATCCCCGGAGATTTCTTCTTCACTCTGAACTTTGTCGAACAAGCGGCTGAGAAAAATCTTTTTCTGAATGGGATAGTATTCAATCACCGACAGCGCGGTCTTATCGGTCTTGCCGCCGCCGAGGGAGATTCCGATAAACCGATGGAATTTAGGACTCTTGCCGGTTGCGCCTGGGAATTCGGGAAAGCTCTGCTGTTCGGCCTTTTTTGCCGTCGTCTTAGCTATAGGGCGGCTTTTACGCCGAGGACCTCGAACCCTTGCTCGCGACATCCCGCCTCGACTTTCTGTTTGCGATCGGGGTGTGACCATACCATGACACAGCCCCCACCGCCGGCTCCACATATCTTAACAGCTTGGGCGCCCGACTTCAAAGCGGCCTGCCGGAGCCGGTCAATCTCTGGACTCGAAAAGGACGACGACAGGCGCACGCGCGCCTCAAATTCACGATCAAACAATTTTGGGAGTTGATCCCAGCCTTCAGATTTGATAGCGGCGTAAACATCCCACGACACCTTACGGATGTCTTCTAAAGCGCGCAAGGTGCCCTTGTCACCGTCCAACGACGCCTTGATCACTTGCCAATTGTTCAAGCCGGATTGGTGCGGCTGACCCGTATAAACCAAACTGAGTTGCCCGTTCCAAAATTCAGAGGTCGACGGCAAAGTCTCTAGCCGCGCGCCTTCCGGCGTGTAATGGATGGCATTCAGTCCGGGAACCAATGCCGGAAAATAATCCTGCGTACCCGTCATTTTTCCAAGCACTTGCGCTTCGACGTTGTGAGCGAGATTCACCGCTTGGTAGACATCGAGTTCACGGCCCATCCATTCCGAAAAGGCCTTAATGATGCTGATTGAAAGCGATGAACTTCCACCGAGGCCGCCGCCCACAGGACTCTCAGAAAATGTTTCGAGATAAAATCCTTGCTCGGGTTTCCAAAACGCCACGTGATGCCGCACGAGTTTAACCTCGGGATCCCGGCAGGCCAGAAATTCTTTAACGGTCGCAAATGACTTCGCGTATTTGAGATCGCGAATGTTGACGTCGACACGGCCGTCATCGCGCGGAACTAACGTCGCATGCGTGGAAATCGAAATCGATAAATTTATGGTGACGCAATCGCCGCCCAAGAGAAAGAGCGGCCAACAGTCCAAGGTCCCCCCGGACAAGTCAACCCGGGTGGCCGACCGTTTTACTAGAGACTTCATTTCTTCTCAGCCCTTTTGCTGACCAATCCTGGATCGATCAGGCTTGCCAGTTTAGCGGTGTTGATACCCATGACACCGTCTTTGGATAGGTTCGTCTCAACCACGCGAAAAGTCATGCCTTTATTCCACGATTCTTGGCCTTTGAACTCTTTCCCCCAACGCAAGTCCAGGAGGGTCTTATTCTGACTATCGAGGATGCGCACGTGTTGCGACGGCGAAAAACCCGCGTCTTTTGCTTTGGGATATTCTTCGGCATCCATTGTTTTGATGGACTGCAGAAGTGTCGCCAGTTTCTCACCGTTTACTTCGAGGTCGGAGTGATCGGCGACTTTCCATTCGGATCCGTCTTTCACTAATTTGTATTTCGGCAAATCAATTTCATGCGCCTGTTCAACGTTAAAATTAAACGGCGCTTTGCCGTCGCGGAAAAAATCGCGGCCAACGCGCAAGGTACGCAGCGCTTTAGAGGAGGTTTTGTAAACGGTCGTGCGCTGGCCGGTTTGCAGAAAGACGTCGCCGTCCCGGTCCTGCCCAATAGTGACTGCCCACTCGCCCTCACCGCCTTCGTGCTTTTTGAATTTGACGTTAATCACATAGCTCGGCTTGACCAACAATTCGTTCGTTTTGTCGTCGTCTGTCGGCTTCTCTTCCTTTATCTCGGTCGGCACCAAGTTGGTAATGGCATTGAGCCACTCGTCGATCTTCGCCGTGTCGACCGGATACGGAGGTTGCGGATCGAGTTTGAGAATCTCACCGTCTTTCGTTAGCGTGAATTTCTCCTTGTGTCCTTCCATGTCCATCGTGACATCAATGCGGTTGGCCTTAGCCCCCTGCTCGCGCCATAAGTGCCGCGACCGCAGTGTGTTCGGATCGCGCGCGATGACTTGAGCCAAACCGTGATCGCCGAGCATCAAGTCGTCGCCCGAGCGGATATAGTAGCTCCCGTCAAACGCGTTCTTCGAACTCACTTGCAGCGTCTGGAGCTTTTTGTCGGCCATCACCTCAATCTGACTGCCCGGAGGTTCGAGGCCATAGTCCGACCACTTCGTGGATTTGCTATCGTCCTCGCCGCGGAACATTTTACCCTTTTGGATTTGTACGGAATAAAGCAGCGCATCGACAGCCGTCGATTCGGTGTCGTCTTCCACCGGCTGCTTCATTTTCCAGTGTTCGCCGTCGCGGACAATCAGCAGTGTTTCTTGAGGACCATGCGTGATCTTGATCCGATCCACTTGCTCGGTTTTGAAGTTGAACAGTTTTTTCTCGATATTCGCGTCAAGATGGTCGGGCCCCGTGGTTTTAAATTCCCACGCCGAATAGGCGGCGATCAGCGCGACGGCGCCGACAAAGATCGCATTGCCTTTCTTCATGCCCCTCTCCGTCTAAACCAAATCACGCCGCTAGTGATCAGAAGCGCGATCGGGAGGAACATGCCGAGAATCACAATACCGAGCCGCGCGAAACCGGTAAGGAGCACCATGGTCCCCTTCGGAAGTTTGGGGCGAATGCTCAGCAAATCCTTTTGATCGGCGAGCAGCGCGAACGAGTTCAAACCGAGATCGCGATTCACACCGACCATCAAACTGTGATTCGCGATAAAATCGCTGTCGCCGAACACCACGGCCTGAAATTCTTTGGGCGCCTTATCGTCGATTTTGCCCTTACTCTGAGCCGCTAGCACGACCGACTTCAAATCCGGTTTGCCGCCGATGGGTTTACGCAAATCATCGACCGTGAACGTGGATTGATCGGTCTTGACCAGTTCCTTCACATCGATCGACGGACTCTTGTCAGGCGCCGGCTTCAATTCGCTCGCGAGGTAAAACAACGAGTAGTTCGCACCGATCGCGAAGTTACGCGTGATTTCAGACGCCTTGTCGAAGAGCCGGCCCAGAATCAAGGCCGGTCCGCCGCCCACGACCGGCGTGACCGTCACGACGTAGTTATTTTCAAATTCCACGCCGAGCGATTTCACAAATGCCGCGAGGTTGGTGTGCTGACCAGGATCGAGCGCGATAAACAGATGCCCGCCATTTTCGGCGTACTCACGCAGCCATTTCAACTCGGAGTCTAGATACGAAACGCTCGGTCCGACAATCGCCACAGCCGCGGCGTCTTTGGGCATTTCCTTCTTGTCGATGAGATTCCAGCTCTCGACTTTAAACGATGACTCGCCGAGCGAACGCGCGAAGTCCTTGAGGCCTTGATCGCCATCCATATCGATGTCTTTTTCGCCGTGGCCCGTAAGGAAATAAATTTTGGATTCGCCCGAGCGCGTGACCTTGATTAGCGCCGACGTGATCGCCGCTTCGTCAAACGGCGACTCGGCACGCACTTTCCGCGCGCCATGCTCGAAGAACACGAAGGTATTCTGCGTCTCGCGGTCAGGAAGGTCGTTCAGGTACTTCATGGCCGCTTCATTGTCGATATAAGGATTCAAGTACCGGACTTTGATATGCGGCGAATATTCGGAGAACATATTGAGCGCCTGCTTCACCTTTTGCTTCTCTTCAGGAGCTTGCGGCCCCTTGGTGAAGACTTTGACATCAATATCGTCCTTGAGATTGTCCATTACCGTCGTGCTTTCGCTCGACAGTGAGTTCAGTTTCTCCTGAGTCACGTCCCACGATTTATTGTGGAGGGCGGCCAGATAGTTCAGGCAGACGAGCAATACGACCACAACGACTATCATCCCACCCATGCTCATCCCGTGCTTAGTCGTGCGCATGGTCAGAAAGTCATAGTACATGCGGTAGTCCAGGCCAATGGCGATCACCGCCATGATTCCCGCCACCCAGAACATGATCGTAAACAGATTCAGCCACTGTTGCATCAGCACTTCCGCCGCCATAGCGACGATCAAAAGCAAAAACGCGATAAAGAAGAAAATCTTCGACGCTTTACTCATACTTATCTCCAGCGCGACGACTCAACGACCCGTTGAGTGAGAAAAACGAAGAGGCCGATCACACTCACGAAGAACGTCAGGGATTTGAGTTTGATTACGCCTAGAATGAAATTCAAAAAGTGTTGGCCCATCGACAGATATTCCATTACGGCCGAGAGCAGCGGATTGCTGATGCCGGCCGATCCCTGTGAAATAAACCACAGCATGATGTTAAAGATCAGCGCCATAATCACGCTAAGCACGATGGATTCGGTCAGCGACGAAGCAAAGATGCCGACGGCGACATACGCTCCCGCCACCAACAGCACGCCGAGATACGCTGAAAGCAGCGGCGCCATCGAATAATCGGCCACAAAGCGCGTGAATAAAGGATAGAGGAACGAAATTCCGGTTAGAACTGCGATCGCGCCCCAACCGGCCAAAAATTTACCGAGCGCGATATCAGTCGCCGAAATCGGCGCCGTGAGCAACAGATCATAGGTCCGCGTCTTTTTTTCTTCCGCGATCAATCGCATCGTCAACGCCGGAACTACGAAAATAAAGAGTAGATTGATTTGGGAAATATGCTGCAGGAAAACGCTACGCTGAATATTCATCCCCGCATCTTGGCCCGGCTGCATATACATCCGCGACTGATCGGCGAATTCGAGAAGATTGCGCATGTAGGAGTAGCTCCATACCAGCGTGCACAATCCGGCAATAACATAAAACATTGGACTGCGCAGAAGATTTTTAAGGTCGCGCCCCGCGAGGGTTAGAATCGCACGCATGCCGTCTCCTTAAGTTGACGCTTCCGTCGACGTGAGTTTGATAAAGATGTCTTCAAGTGCGAGAGATTGGGTCTTGAGTTCGAGTAAACCCGATTGCACCGCGAGGGCCGCGGCCTGCTCAACCGTTTCTTCCGCACCGTCGGTTTCGAGTTCGATAAAATTGCCGACATTCGTCGACTTGCGCACGCCTTTTAGGCCGGCAAGTCCGCGAACGACCGCGTCCTGATTGCGGCGCACTTTGAGGGTAATCATCTGTCCGCCGCCAGACATCCGGCGCGCGAGTCCATCGAGCGAATCCTCCGCCACAATCGCTCCGCGGTTGATAATGATCACCTTCTCGCAACTCGCCTGCACCTCCGGCAAAATATGAGTCGAGAGAATAATCGTGTGCTTGCCTTTCAACTGGCGGATCAACTGGCGCATCTCGGCGACTTGTTTCGGATCCAACCCGACCGTCGGCTCATCGAGAATCAGAATTTCAGGATCCGAGACCAGGGCTTGCGCCAAACCCACGCGCTGCTTGTAACCTTTCGAGAGATTGCCGATCAAACGGTTGCGCACACTTTCGAGGCCGGTCTTCTCAAGCGACTGGTCGACCATGCCCTTCACTTTGCCCTTATCGACACCCTTCAGGTTGGCCACGAAAGTCAAATAGTCGCCGACGAACATATCCTGATACACCGGCGGTGTTTCCGGAAGGTATCCGATCCGCTTCTTCACTTCGACCGGCTCTTCAAAAATATCGTGCCCCGCGACTTTCACTTGGCCGCTCGTCGGGGCCATGTAGCCGGTGATGATTTTCATCGTCGTTGACTTACCGGCTCCGTTGGGACCGAGAAACCCGACGACTTCACCCTTTTTGACACTAAAATTCAGCGCTTGGATGGCTTGACGATCGCCATACGACTTCGAGAGATTTTGTACTTCGATCATGGACAAATTCTAATTTCAAATGGCGCAGAGTCAAGGATGTCAGGAGTGCATCTTGTAGATGAAAACGCGTTCATCATGGTAAGTGACGCGCCCGATTTTGTCGCCTTTGACGGGGCGTACAAAACGGCACTCAACGATCACCAAGGGAAACTTCTCGCCGGCATGCTGCGCGGCTTTCGCCCCCAGATGGAGGCGCACGAACCAGTCCGCTACGGTTTGAATCACTTTGTCGTTAATTGTGGCGTTTTTGTTGCGGAACAGAACCGCGTGGCTGCTCGGATAGTCGCGCAAGTGAAACCAGAGATCCCAAGCCCGCGCTTTGCGTAAAATCTTGAGGTTATCGGCCGCTGATTTGCCCGCCACCACGGTCAGGTCGTCACTTATGCGGAGGGTTCGTCCCTGTGCATCCATGTCGCCGAGGGAAACCTTGGGTCTCGAAGAGGGTGCCGTTTTGGGAATCGCATGCGTCGGCCCCGCGAGTTGCCCTTCAAGCTTATTGATCTCCTGCCGCAGAATTTCCAAACGCTTTTCGGTGCCTGCAAGTTTGCCCTCCGACTCGCGTGCTTTTGCATAACTTTGCTCTATGTTCCACGACAGCTTGCGCCGCTTGTCGACAAAGGGCTCAAATTCCTTAGGGACGTCCAAGGATTGGTTTGTCTTGAGCCATTCACCTACGGCTTTGTAGGGCAGGTCCTTTTTCCGCTGCAATTCTTCTTCGACTTTTTGCAGCGCTTTTTGCCTTTTCTCGAGGTCGTTGCGCACGCGGTCCCTGGGATCAGCTGATGACTTTTTCTTCGCGGACCCGCGGGTGCCCTTGAGCGCCAACCATTCTTCACGCAGCTCATCGAGCGTGCGGAACTTGGCGTCAGTGGGCGGAGTCTCTGAAGATTCGGGCAAAGGCTGCGGTTTCTGCCAGGCCAATTTCTTTCCGTCCGCCGTCGCAATAATATTTCGTCCGTGAGGAAAGAGGCGCACTTCCAATTGCGCGCGGTCGCCGAAGTTCAGTACGACGACCCGCCCTTGTCCTTCCACTAACTCCACCGAACGCAGTACGCGATCGACAAAGTGCGCGCGTAAAAACAAAGTCAGCGGCGATTTAGAATTCGCCGGCTTGAGCGGCATCTCCGTCCACGGCAAGAGGCACGGGCGAAGCGCATTGAGATCGATCCAAAGCCACAGCATACCGTCGGGAGAATAAAATCCCAGCACAACGTCTTGCTCCGACGTGATCAATTCCTGCAGGCGCAGCCCGACCAGAGCCTGGAGGGACCCGATCACGTTTTTAAATTCGGCCACGGTCCAGGTTTTCAGGGCTCGCCTCCGCCTCATTCTGATCCGATGAGAGTAGTGAATGGAATCCAGATTGTCCACCGTCGAAGTTGAAGACCCGCTGTATAGGATCTTCGAGGAGCATCTGCACTCGGGCCTGTACGACGAGATACCGCAGGATCGGTTCGTGCGCGACGTCGTCGACTACTATTGGAAAACGCTGCGCATGGGCGGACATGTGCCGCAACAAATGCACGAGCAGTTGATTGTCGATTTATCGCAAGATGTTCAGGATATGTTGCGGACCAAGATTTACGGTCACTTTGGAATCGGCGAATACAACAGTATTCGCCGTAAGAAAATTTCCTAACAAAGATTAGAGCGGAGCGATTTGGCCGGCCAAAGCGTCG
>Ga0265338_10002075_pt1 | contig 30958 bp, 26 predicted proteins | sample 42126metaG_FD_193579 | JGI IMG/M metagenome (GOLD analysis project Ga0265338, IMG submission 193579) | Rhizosphere microbial communities from Carex aquatilis grown in University of Washington, Seatle, WA, United States - 4-21-26 metaG | ecosystem: Host-associated > Plants > Roots > Rhizosphere...
ATCTTAGGGGGTTCCGTGGACGATCAGTTTTCCTCCGGCGAGCCGCTGCTCGAGCCTGCGGGCGATGCCGGTGACGACGAGTCGGCGCTGAGCCGGCGCGCGATCCTGAAGGGAATCGGGGCCATCGCGGCCGGATCCGCGCTCGCGGCGTGTGCCCCCGCCGGCGTGAAGAGCCTGACCCGCACCCCGGCGCCGATCCCGGCGTCGTCGTCGCACTTCGCGCGCCTCACCTCGACGAGCCAATTCACGATACGCAAGCCGGGATCGCTCCCGTTCCCGAAGTTGAAGGCCGGCACCGACACGCTGCCGCAGATCGAGCACATCGTCGTGTTGATGATGGAGAACCACTCCTACGACGACCACTTCGGCATGTTGTCGCGCGGCGACGGATTCAAGCTCGGCTCCGACGGGCTCCCGATCGACGCGAACCCCTACACCGACGGCAACCTGCTCAAGGCGTTCCACATGCCGTCGACCTGCCAGCTCCACTCGGTACCGAGTCAGGCCTGGGACGCCAGCCACACGTCGTACGACGGCGGGCTCAACGACGGGTTCGTGAACGCCAGCGGTCCCGTCGCGATGGGCTACTGGGACGGCACCGACATTCCCTTCTACTACGGGCTCGGCAAGACGTTCCCCGTGGCCGACCGGTGGTTTTGCTCGGTGTTGGCGCAGACGTATCCGAACCGGCGCTTCCTGCTGGCCGGTACCGCCGCGGGCATCGTGACGACGAGCACCGCGTCGTTGCTCGCGCCGACGCCTCCGAACGGCACGATCTTCGACCGGCTCAACGCGCACCACATCACGTGGACGGACTACTACTCCGACGTGCCGGCGGTCGGCACGATCATCGAGGTGTTGGAGAAGAACCCGAAGCACATCGCGAAGGTGAGCCAGTTCCTCACCGACGCCGCGGCCGGGAAGCTGCCGTCGGTGTCGTTCGTGGATCCCAACTTCGGCCATCAGTCGGAGGAAGATCCCCAGGACATCCGCCAGGGCGAACGATTCGCGGCGGCGATCATCAATGCCGTGATGCACGGCAAGGCGTGGTCGAAGACGCTGTTGATCTGGCTGTACGACGAGCACGGCGGCTACTACGACCACGTTCCGCCGCCGGCCGCGATCGCGCCCGACAACATCGCGCCCGAGATCCAGGTCCCGCCCGACCTTCCCGGCGGTTACGACCGCTACGGCTTCCGGGTCCCGGCGGTCATCGTGTCGCCGTACGCCCGCAAGAACTACGTGTCGCACGTCGTGCACGACCACACATCGATCCTGAAGCTCATCGAGACGAAGTGGAACCTGCCCGCGATGACGTTCCGCGACGCCAACGCCGACAACCTCCTCGACTCGCTCGACTTCAAGTCGAAGCCCGCGTTCCTGAAGCCGCCGAAACTGCCGGCTCCGGCGTTGCCCGCGTCGATCAACATCGACAAGTCGTCGGCCACGACCGACCACTGCACGGAAGGCGACCCGGGCGGCACGATCCCGCCGCCCGACGCCGTCGTGCCCGCGAGTCAGGCGTCGACGCTCCGCGTGGGCGCGACCTGAGCCGACGTCGCCGACACCGCGTGCGGTGACCGAACGAGCAAGCGCCCCGACCGGGTGGGTCGGGGCGCCTCTCACGTGCTGGGACGATTGCACCATCGGGCGCGCTCGGAAGCCGTCAGGGTCTTGGCCGTAGCCGTTCGGGTCGAGGTCTCGTGCGCGTCACCAGGCGAGAATCGCCCGGTTACGGCGCGGTGGACTGTCCTCTTCCATACAGCACCTCCTCTTCGGAGCCGCTACTCCATCCAACGTACTCCGGTTGTCAAAGGCGCGGCCGAGGCCGGTCGCGTGCCGCTCACGAGATGACGAACGGCTTCGTGTTCTTCACGGTGATGTTCTTGATCGGCTTCTTGGCCGAGCAGTCGGGGGCGCCCAGGAGTGTGAACTTCACCTGACCACTCACCTTGTGCCCGACGAACAATCCCGACGAGACCTTGCCGGTGATCGTCGCGACCGTGATCGATGCACCCTTGCCGGTCGTGAACGACAGCGAATACTTCGAGACCTTCTTGTTCTTCCACGTGGTCGCGCCCGTACCGGTCAGCTTCTGGCCGCCGGCCGACAACTTCCCGCACGATCCGAGCGACACCTTGATCGTCGACGTGAGCGTGCCTGATCCGCCGGTCGAAGGTGCCGGCGTGCAACTCGTCAGCGCCCCTTTGGCCGTGATGGTGTTGTTCTTCGGGGTGTTCGTGAGCCCCGGGTTGAACGACGCGGTCGCTGTGAGGTGCGCACAGCTGCCGAGCGGGGCGGCTCCTCCGGGTGATGCTCCGATCGCTGACATCCCGAAGGCCAGCGCCATCACGAGGGCAACGCGAAATATCGGTTTCATCGGGCTCCTCCTCACGCTCCTGCAAGGCAGCCGATCGCTCTCGAGCCGGCGCCCTGCGTCTGGGTACTGGATTCACCCCGGCACGTGGTTTGCGCCACGCCGGCGGTTGGGTACCCAAGCCCCGACGGCAACAAACCTTGCTTTCCACCTTGAGGCGGCATGGCGAACAGGACGGCGCCCGCCGAACAGCAACCCCGGCGGCGGATCATCGATGCTGCCCTCAGGCTGACTTCCCGGAACGGGTATCACGGCGTGCAGGTGCGCACGCTCTCGGAGCTCGCGGGCGTGTCGTCACGGACGATCTACGAGCAGTTCCCGTCGCTCGACTCGGTGATCATCGTCGCCGTGGGCGAAGAGTACGAAGAGCTCTATGACCGGCTGACCCGGTCACCACCGCGCGGAGCGACCGCGATCGACCGCGTCGACGAAGTGCTCGCGCAGCTCTCCGACACGATGACCGCGAATCGCGCGCTGACGCTCGCGTTGCTGCGTGCGTTCCTCAGTGGGAAGCCCGACGCGGCGGAGCACGTGCAACGGTTCGGCGACACGTTGGCGCAGCTCCTGGCGTCGGCGATCGCCCCGAACGGCCCGAGCACGCGGGAACGCGAGATCGCGAAGGTGCTCGCGAGCGTGTGCTTCTCGGCGCTCGTCACCTGGGCGACGGGGAGCGACACCGACATCGCCAAGCTCGTGCACGACGTCGCCGGCGCGATGCTCGCGCCGACGACCGACTCTCCCGCTTCGAGCCCGACTGGATGAGCCGAGCCGGCTCGGGGCTCGTGCCGGCGTGACGCGAAAGGCGCTGGGCGGCCGACTCGTTACATGTTATACATGCATCGATGACCGGATGGGCCGACCGTGCGGGTTCGTGACGCGGTGCTCGCCCTGCTGGCTCGCGGACCGGCGCACGGCTACCAGCTCAAGCTCGACTACGAGCGGCTGACCCGGAGCAAGCCGGTCAACGTCGGCCAGATCTACCAAACGCTGGACCGCCTCCAACGCGACGGCCTCGTCGAGCGCGAACCCGGCGAGCCGTGCGAGCGCAGGATCGCGTACCGCATCACGAGCGCGGGACGCACGGTCGCCAACGAGTTCCTCCTCGACGCGGGCGGCTGGCACGGCGCGGGTGAGTCCGACGTCGTGGCGAAGGTCCTGCTGGCAGTCGAGATCCCGACACTCGACTCCATGACCGTGCTCGACGCCCAACGCGCCGCACTCCTCGAGAGCGTCCGCATCGCCCGCCGCGCGACCCGTGGGCTCGATGCCGGTCCGGTCGAGCGGCTCGCCGGCGAAGCCGAGCTCGCCGTTGCCGACGCGCAGCTGCGCTGGCTCGACCTTTGCGAAGACGAGTTGCTCGGAGGATCGTGATGCTCCGGCTGCGCCAGGTCACGAAGACCTATCCCGACGGGCCGGGCACGATCACCGCGCTCGGCGCGGTCGACCTCGACATCGCGAAGGGTTGCTTCGTCGCGGTGATGGGACCGAGCGGATCCGGCAAGACGACGCTCGCACTGATCGCCGCCGGGGTCGACACACCGACCTCGGGCGATGTGTGGCTCGACGACTTCGACGTCGCGCACGCGAGCGCGGCCAAGCGCGCGGTGCTCCGGCGCCGCCGCGTCGGTGTCGTGTTCCAGAGCGGCGAGCTCGATCCGCTGCTCACGGCCGCGGAGAACGTGGCGTTGCCGCTGCGGCTCGACGGCATGTCGGCAGCTCGGGCCGCCGAGCAGGCTCGGACCGCGTTGCACCGATGCGGAGTGGACGCCCTCGCTCGCCGCTTTCCGGCGGAGATGAGCGGAGGCCAGCGCCAGCGAGTCGCGGTCGCGCGTGCGATCGTCGGCAATCGCGAGCTCATCGTGGCTGACGAGCCGACCGCGTCGGTCGACACCGCCACGGCGCGCGCGATCGTCGAGTTGCTCGCCGGCCTGGCCGGCGACGGGTTGAGCGTGCTGATGACGACGCACGACTCACGACTCGCCGGCTTTGCCGACGAGGTAGTGATCCTGCGTGACGGGACGCGAGTCGGCGACGCGACCGCGGCTCGCGCTGACGACGGATCCATCGGCGCGAAGTGAAGCTGTGACCGCGTTCGCTGTCGCGTCCCGAGAGGCGATCCGACTCGTGCGGTCGGCGCCGGCGCGCAGCGCGGTCGTGGCCGTCACCGTCGCCGGCACCTCCGCGGTCGGCGTTCGCGACGGCGGGCTCGCCCTCGAGTGCGGCGCGGTGTCGCTCGCGGTCGTCGTCGTCGCCCGGAGATCGCCCATGCCGGAGCGGATCGACCAGGCGAACGCCTGGGCGCGAGCCGGCGCGAGCGCGACGGCGATCTGGATGGCCGCGACAATCGAGGCGATCCTCGTCGCGTGGGTCCCGGCGCTCGTCGGTGGGCTGGTCGGCCTCGCGTTGTTGCAGGCGCGAGGGTCACACGCCGCGTTCGGCGACGGCGCCGTGTTCCTCCCGTGGCAACTCGGCGCGCTCGGCCTCGGCGCGTGCCTACCGACGAGCAGAGCGCCGAAACCGCGCGATCTGGCCGGCGGCGCCATCCCGACCGCGGGCCGCATGCTCTCGGGTTGCCTCGCGGCCTTCGCGCTGGTGTCGATGTTCGGTCTCGCGGTGCAAATCCGCACCGACCTCGACCTCAGCCTGAATGGGTTGTTCATCATCGTCATGCTGGTGCTCGTCGGCGTCGTCGGCTCGGAGCCCATCTCGCGCGGACTCTTCGATTTGCTGGGCCGGGTTCGGCCCGGCCGCGCGATCGCGGCGATGGGGCTCCGGCAACGATCGCCCGTTACCGTGCGCCTGGTCGTCGTCGGCGCAGTCACAATCGCCACGGCAACGACGATTCTCGGCGCGTCGGTGCAGGCGCGTCCCGACACCGCTCACGCGCTCGGGCAGCGGATCGCGAAACTCCCCGTGCTCCCGCGAGACGTCGCGTTGCTACGCGTCGAGCCTGCGAGCGCCGGACGCGCCGCGTCGCGGCCGCAGTTCACGGCCGGCGACGTGGCGCTGGTGCACACCGCCATCAATCGCCTCATTCCGAACGCGGAGACGATTCCACTGCGCGCGCTGGCACCGGGCTCACGTTCGGCTGCCAGTCTCTGCCCGTCGTGCGAATCGGACAGCGTGGTCGTCGCCGATCCGCGGTTGCGGTCGATCTACGGGGGCGCGGCGCGATATCCCGCACCGCAGGCGTTTGCGCTCTTCCCACCCAAACCCCGGAACGAGGCATTGACGCGAGTACCGCCCGTCGATGCCGTCGTCGCGGCGGTGCAGCACGGCCGCCCGCTCCCGGCCGCGTCGTTCTCGGGCGCGGTCTACTACGAGGTCAGGGCGAAGAAAGCCGCCGGCATCGCGACGACCGTCTCGGCCGTCTTCATTCGGGCGCCGAAGGCGTTCACCGCCACGCAGCTGTCGGGTCTCGCGGCGGTTGCCCGTGAACTGCGACCGGCGTCGGGCCGGGTGACGCTCATCGGCCCGAACACTCGGGCGGCGGCGATCGCCGTCACGTCGTCCTTGCGCGACCAGTCGTGGGCGGCCGCCTCGGTGGCGACCCGCTGGAAGATCGCCGGCGCCGCGAGCGCGATCGTGTTGGTGACGCTCGTCGCGACACTCGCGATCGACACGATCGACCGACGCCGTGACGTCCGGCGTCTCGAACGACTCGGCGCGACGCCCCGCCAAGTTCGAGGTGCCGCCGCGGCCTACGCCGCCGCCCTGCTCGCCGCGGTCAGCTGGACCAGCGCGTTGCTCGTGGTCGCGCTCGTGAAGTTGGGGACGGTCGCCTTCAACCACGCCGAGCCGAGCATCCCGGTCCCGTTCGCGATGCCGTGGGCCGTTGTGGTCGCGCTCACGATCGGGCTCCCGGCAGCCGGCGCCGCGCTCGCGGCGCTCATCGTCCGGCCGGTGTTCACTCGCGGGCAGTGACCGCGTGCGCGTTCGACGTGTGGCAGGCTGGAGCGTCGAACGGGGGAGCATGGCTCGAACGCGAAGCGGTGTCATCCAACGGGTCGCGGGAGACGCTCCGATCGCACAGGTGGCCGGTGCCCTCGCCGAAGACGGCGCCGTGATCGTCGAAGATCTGCTCGCTCCGAGTGTCGTGCGCGCGGTCAACGCCGAGGTGCAGCCGTTCGTCGAGCGGGCCGATCCCGACATGCGCCATCTCAATCCCGGCGTCCAGTTCTTCCACGCGCAGACCCGACACGTCTCCGGACTCGCCGGCAAGTCACGAACCTTCGCGACCGAGGTGATGGTCCACCCGTTGCTGCTGGGACTCTGCGACACGATTCTCGGTCCGTCGTGTGCGCGCTACCAGCTGAACCTCGCGCACCTGCTCGAGCGGCTGCCGGGCGCGACCGACCAGTACTGGCACCAGGACGAGCTCGTGTGGAACCTCGTGCCGGAGCCGAAGCCCGAGCTGCAGCTGGCGTCAGTCATCGCGCTCGTCGACTTCACCGCCGACAACGGGGCCACCCGCGTCTTCCCGGGGAGCCACCTATGGGAGCGCGGTCGCTATCCGGGGGCGGGCGACGACGCCGCGGTGGCGGAGATGCCGGCCGGCTCGGCGGTCGTGTACCTCGGGTCGACCTTCCACGGCGGGGGCGCGCACACCGGGTCGGAGCCCCGCCGGGGCGTGCATCTCTCGTACACGTTGGGTTGGCTGCGCACCGAGGAGAACAACTACCTGGCGGTTCCACCGGAGGTCGCGGCGCAGCTTCCGGTCCGGTGCCAAGAGGTGCTCGGCTACGCGGTGCACGACGCGATCGAACGCGGCGGCGGCTATCTCGGCATGGTCGACATGCGTGACCCGATCGAGCTCTTCGCCGAAGGCTGGCCGGGCTCACCGCGGCGCGGCTGACGCTAGGTCGGCGCGAATCGCACCTCGACCTGCTGTCGCGTGCCCCAGCGCGTTCGGCGCAGCGTCATCAGCGACCAGAATCGCAACGGCGTCAGCACGAAGAGGTGCAGCACGCCGTAGAGCGGTGCGAGCGCGAAGATCGCGAGGCGGTCGCCCGGGCGGAGCGTGCGCCGATTGTCGTGCAAGTACACCGCGTTCCGCGCGTACGCGGCGAGCGCGATGAGCGCAACGAACGGAAGGAACGCCCGGCTGGCACCCGTGAACGGCCAGATCGCCAATGTCAACGCGAACAACACGGTGACGACGATCCACGTGAACACTTCGCACAGCGTCAGCCAGAACGCGTTCGCCGACAACGGGAACGTCCCGAGGACCCACAGTGACTCGCGGATGAAACTCTTGTTCCAACGCACCTGCTGGCGGAGGTAGTGCCCGAACCGCTCCGGCACGGCCGTCGACGCCCGCGCGTCGGCGCACAGCACGACCCGACCCGCCCGCAACGCGTAGTTGGTGAGGCGGCGGTCGTCTCCGTACGTGGCGACGCGGCCCAGGAATCGCTGGTCGAGGAAGTCGCCGAGATTCGCGCGCACGATGTCGGCGCGGTAGAACGCGAGCGATCCGCAACAACACAGCACCGCACCGAAGAACGAGTACGCAGCCCGCTCGGCCAGGAACGCGCTCACGTAGCGGAGGTCGATCAATCGGGTGAGGACGTTCCGCGACCAGTTGTGGGCCGAGACGAAGCCCGCGACCCCGGTCGTACGCTCGTCGGCGAAGGGCCGCAACCCGGCCGCTATCGCGTTCGGGTCGAGCACGGTGTCGGAGTCGACGCACAGGAAGATGTCGGCATCCACGTCGAAGCGGAATCCGACCGCGAGGGCGGCCCGCTTGCCCAAGTTCTCGCGAAGCCGGGTGAGCGTCCACGTCGTCGGGTCGGCGTTGCGGCTCAACGCGGCGGCCACCGCGTCGGCCGCGGCGCCGCCGTCGGTGGATCCGTCGTCGATGACGTGCAGGTGGTCCGGCGGCCGCGACTGCGCCAGCATCGACATGACCGCGGCGACGGCGAACTCCGGATCCTCGTTGTGCACGGGCATGACGATCGTCAGGCGGAGGGGCGGCGCCGTCGCGACCGTGTCGAATCTCTGCTCACGCACGCGCCGCGCGATCACGAGCTTCGTCACGAGCAGCACGAAGAGCGCGGCGCCGAGCAGCGAGACACCGAACCGGTGGTCGACGAAGCCGACGATCGCGAGGGGCACGAACAACGCAATCGCGGCGACGAGCCGATCGATACGTCGTCGTTCCCACGGCCGGTGGGGGATGAGGTCGTCGAGCTTCACCGGTGCCGGAAGAAATGCAGAGTTCCATGGGCGTACCGGAGGAGTCCCACGAGCGCGCCCATGCCGACCGCCGAGCCGCCGACGATCACTGCGACGTGCGCGGGCGCGAATCCGCTCGCGACCGCTACTCCGGCTACTCCGCCGGCAACGGTCCCCGTCGCTACGTGCGAGTACATCTGAACGCCTCCGATTGCCGGCCCCGAATCGCGACGTCCCGTGAACGCCTCCGCCCGGAGTCCACTCGGCCGCCGGAGCCCGGATCTGAGGGTCAGGTGCCGTTGAGGCGAGCGACGATCGGCGCGGCGGCGTCAGCAGTGTCGTCGTTGAACACGTAGTACGACAGGTCCCATCGCTCCCGGCGCTCCGCGAGCGTGTCGCAGATCTGGTCCTCGGTCCCGATCAGCACGTAGGGGGTGGAGAGGATGCTCTCGGCGCTGAGGTCGACCGCCGGATCCGGCGCGGGCAGGGAGCCGGCGATGGCGCGGGCCGTGCCCTCGCGATCGCCGGTGATCACCACGAAGGGCGCGACGATCTGGAGCTCGATCCGGTCGTAGCGGTCTCCGGCGGCGTCGCGAATCGCCGCGATCTTCCGGTCGACGGCGTCGGCGCTCGCGTCGGCGAGGTTCTGCTCGGCCCAGGCCTCGTTCGACTTCGTCGCGGGATTGATGGCGATGATGTCGGCCTCCGCCGCCGCGAAACGCGTCATACGGGGCCCTCCGGCCACGATGAGGATCGGCGGGCCCGGATCCTGCACGACTCCGGGGTACATCTCGTGCTCGCGCACCGAGTAGTGCGCTCCCGCGAAGCTGACCGGACCGCCCGCGAAGAACGCCTTGAGCAGGTGGATTGCCTCCTGCATGCGCGTGACCCGATCGCCCGGCGGGTCGAAGGGCATGCCGGCCTGCTCGTAGTCGGACCCCATCCAGCCCGCCCCGAGCCCGACCTCGACGCGACCGCCCGAGAGCCGGTCGAGCGTCGCCAACTCCTTGGCGAGCACGAGGGGGTGCCGGTAATCGTTCGCGAACACGAGGCAACCGACTCGCAGCGTCTGCGTCGCGCACGCGGCTGCGGTCATCGCCGCGATCGGCGCCAGTTGGTGGTCGAAGTGGTCGCGGAGCAAGAGCGTGGAGAATCCGAGCGCCTCGTAGCGCCGGGCCGCGGCCGCCCACTGCTCGCCGGTCTCCGCGTCGGAAGTGTGCACACCGAATCGAAAGGGCCGCTTGCTCACTCGCGCGTCTCCTCGTTTGCCGTCGTGAACGTCGCCGGATCAGAGGGTGGTTCTAGCCCAATCGGGAAGCTGTCGACATTGCGCAGCGCCGGGAAGACGTACCACCACAGCGCCGCGACCACCAACGTCGCCGCGCCGCCCAGCACGACGGCTGCGGCCGGGGTGAGCAACTGGCCCACTACCCCGGATTCGAACGCGCCCAACTCGTTCGACGCGCCGATGAACACGGCCTCGACCGCGAGGACCCGGCCGCGCTTGTCGCGGGGCGTGACGAGCGGCACGAGCGTGGAGCGGATGAACACGCTCACGGAGTCGGCGCCCGAGAGTGCCGCGAGCGCGACGAAGGCCACGACGAAGTTGGTGGTGACGCCCAACGCGATCGTCCCGATGCCGAACAGCGCAACCACGACGAGGAGCGTCCGACCGACCCGCCGGGCAACCGGTCGCACCGAGGAGAATGCGACCGCACGAAGCGTACGCCTTCGAGAGCCTCTCGCAGGCCGCCGCGCGGGCGGGGCGCGGTTGTCACGTGACGTCGCGGCTGCACGAACACGATCGCTCCCGCGCCGACGAGCAGGAGCACGCACGCGAACGCGTAGGGGAGCCGGACGTTCACGACGTACAGGAAGCCGCCCACCACTGGCCCGACGATCGACGCGGCCTGCCACATCGCGGTCTGGCGGGCGACGAGCCACGGCAGGCGTTCGGGCATCACGATGTCGGGAGGGAGGGCCCGACTCGCGGGCGTCGCGAACGCGCCGGCCGTGCCGAACGCGATCACGAGCGCGAAGATCGGCGCCGTCGAGGTCGGGTGCGTTCCCGAGTACCAAGCCAGGGCCCCGACGCTCAGCGCCTGGAGGGCGAGACCCGTCGCCGCGAGCCGGCGCCGATCGACGCGGTCGGCGAGCGTGCCGGTGACGAACACGAGCACGGCGGCCGGCGCGAACTCGGCCAACCCGAGCAGGCCCAGGTCGAGCGCGCGGCCCGTGAGGTCGAAGACCTGCTTGCCGAGCACCGTCGTGAGGAGCGCGACCGCAGCCGCCGAGCAGAACACCGACGAGAGCAGCGCCAGGAAGGAACGGGTCTGGCGCGGCTGCACCAGGTTCATCCTCGTGTCCTCTCCGCGAGTACGAGCAGCGCCGCCGGCTGCAGCGATAACGTAACGTTCGCGTCAGCGTCTGGGGGGACTCGTGAAGAAGCGCAGCGGAGCTCTTGGGCCGGTCGCGATCGGGGGAGCGCTCGTCGTCGCGGTGACGCTGCTCGGCGCGACGATCGCGACGACACCTTCGGGCGCCGCGAAAGCGGCGAGTCCTGCGCAGGCGGCGAAGCTGGTCGTGCCCGATCCCGCCGTGAAGGGCTGCGACGTACTGCTCACCGCGCCCGCCGGCCACGACTGCTTGTTGCCGTGGCCCAACGACGCGTTCACCGTCGCCGCGAACACCACCACCGGCCGGCGCCTCAACATCTCCTCGAAGCTCGATCCGGCCAACGTGAAGGGCGTGCACGTCAACACCAGCGCGGAGAACGTCGCCGACGGGTTCTCGCCGGGCTCGGTCATTCTCACGTACGTGCCCGGTCTGAGCTTGTCGCGCTCCAACATCGCGACTTCGACCGACATCGGCCTCTCGCTCGCGGCGGACGCACCGATCGTGATCCTCGACACCGTCACCCAGGCACGCGTGCCGTACTTCGCCGAGCTCGACGCGCAGACGACCGACGCGGCCGAGCAACTTCTCCTCATCCATCCCGCGGTCGCGCTCACCGAGGGACACCGGTATGCAGTCGTGCTGCGCGACCTGGTCGACGTGAACGGCATGCCGATCGCACCGCTGGCTTCGACCGATGCCGCGCTCGCGGGAACGCTCACCCCGGCCTCGCGGGGCGCGCACATCAAGTTCGTGATCACCCACGATCTCGCGTCGGTGCTCGGATCAACCGTGCCGTATCAGGCGTGGGACTTCACCGTGGCCAGCGCGAAGAGCCTGTCGGGTCCGGCGCTCACGATGCGCAAGCTCGCCTACAAGTGGCTCGCGACGCATCACCGCGCGACTGCCACGAAGGGATCAACCGACTTCGCGCCGGCGTTCAAGGTCACGTCGGTCACCGACAGCAACGGCGAGCGCGACGTGCACGGCACCTTCCAGGTCCCGCTGTTCCTCGCCGACACGACCGCGCTCTCCGGATTCGTCACCGATCGCGCCGGGAACCCGAAGATCAACGGCTCCAAGACATGGCCCGCGAACTTCATCTGCGTGTTGCCGTCGACCGTGCAGAGCGCCGGGCCCGCGACGCCGACGCTCTACGGGCACGGACTGCTCGGCAGCGCCAGCGAGGTCGAAGGCAGCTCGTTCTCGGCCGGCGTCGCGCACGACCTCATGGGTTGCGCCACCGACTGGGTCGGCATGTCGGGCAAGGACATCGGCAACGTCGCGCGCAACCTGCAGGACATGTCGACCTTCTACACGCAGGTCGATCACATGCTCCAGGGCTTCGTGAACTTCCAGTTCCTCGGCCGCCTGATCAACTCGTCGTCGGGCTTCGTCACCAACGCCGCGTTCAAGTCCGGCGGGAAGGCGCTCTTCGAGACGCACGACGCCCACTTCATGGGCTACAGCCAGGGCGGCATCATGGGCGGTGCGGTGTCGGCGCTCTCGACCGAGTGGACCCGGGTGATCCTGGGCGTGCCGGGCATGGACTACGGCGGGCTCCTCCTCAACCGCTCGGTCGACTGGAACCAGTTCTCGGCCGTGTACGACAAGGCGTACACCGACCCCGTCGATCAGCAGATCGTGTTGCAGTTCGCGCAGCTGCTCTGGGACCGCGGCGAGAACGAGGGCTACGCGGAGCACCTGACCTCGAACCCGTACCCCGGCATTCCCGCGAAGCAGGTCTTCATCATCGAGAACTACGGCGACCATCAGGTCACGAACGTTTCCGCCGAGATGCTGGCGCGAACGATCGGCGCCGCGAACCACCAGCCCGCGTTCAACGCGTCGTTCTTCGGTGCGATGCCCCGGGCCGACATACCGGTCACGCCGCAGTACGGCCTCCCGCCCCTCGACCAGACGAAGCCGGCGAAGGCCGGGCTCGTGCTGTGGGACTACGGCACACCGACGCCGCCCACCGACAACCTCGCGCCCAATGGCAGCGCCTACGGCGCCGACCCGCACGGCGACGGTCGAGGGAACGCGTTGCTCCTCGACCAGATCACGACGTTCCTCACGTCGGGCGTGATCCCCGACGAGTGCGGCGGCACGGCCTGTCAGAGCATGACCCCGTAACGCGACTTCAGGTCTGGGTCGGGTCGAGCACGCGGCCCACGAACAGGATCGCGCCGGTCGCGTCGTCGCGGATGAGGTAGATGAACGGCCGGTCGGCGCGAACGTTGAACCGGTAGACCCGGCCACTTTGGGCGTAGATGACGGCCGCCGTCGCGGCCGCCGCTTTCGTGCCCGCCTCGTCGACCTTGATCGACGCCTGGTGCACGATGTCGCTCACGTAGAGGCCGGCGCCGGGCGCGATGCCGTCGAGATCGGCTCGCGCCGGGTCGAACAGATCGTGCACACCGAGCGTTTCGAGCGCGGGCGGAAGGTCTGTCTGCGCGCGGAAGTCGAACTTCGGCATCGACACCGTTGCACCCGGGGCGAGCCCACTCGTGATCTGCTCGGCGAGGTCGGGGCCGAGTTGCCGTTCGACGGTTGCGAACTGACCGGCGTCGGGCACGATGAGCAGCATCGAGGCGCCACCTTCGTACGGCAGGCTCGCCGCAACGAAGTGATCGCCCTGGTATCCGTCGAGACCCTGAGGTTCCTCTTGCGCCATCATCGACGCGGTCACATGACTGCCGTCGGAACGGGTGAACGGAGCAGGCTTCGTGAGGTCCTTGGCGAACGCGCTGCGCCAATCCGCGGTGAACGTGATGGTGTTCACCAACACGAGCCGGGTCATGTCGTCGAGGATTCCCGGCGGCAGGAGATCGGTGATCCGGCCTTGGGTCTGCTGCGCGACGTACGCGTTGATCCGCACGCGCTCGCGCTCGGCGTCGCGCTCGAAGTCGCTCAGCCGCAGGCCGGCGCCGTAGTAGCGGGCGAGTGAGTCGAGGTACGCCTGCACGAAGGGGAAACTGCGCTGACCCCAGGCGCTGTTGCTCGTGGCGAGCTCCAGCGGTGCGCGTCCCTTGTCCTGCGCAGCTCGCGGCCCCAACAACGCCTGCGCGAGCGCGTTGAACGCGACGGCGAGCTGGTCGCCGGGCAACGCATCGAAGTGCATCGTCTTGCCGAGCTCCACGGCGGTGTTGCCACGCGCGCCGGCGTCGGTCATGGCGAGCGCGTAAGAGATGCTCTCGGGCGAGAACAACAGGTTCTTGCCGGGCGACTCCTTGGCGAGCTCGTGATAGAGGTCGAAGGCGAATTGCGAGTTCGCGGCGACGAGCGCTTTGACGTTGCTCGGGTCCGGCGCGGCGCGGTGAACCGACGACACCGCCAGCTCCGCGTTCGCAGGTATGCGGACGAGACCGTGGGGGAGTGCGACGTTGCGCGAGCGGCCACCGTCGGGGCGTTGCGCGACCACCACGCTCGCGACAACTGCGACAACCACGACGGCCGCCGCCACCGAGGTCCGCCGGCGCCACACGCGTGCCCGCGCGCGCTTGCGCAGGGCATCTGACTCGAGCCGGGTTCCGGGTTTGCCGGCGCCGTGCATCGCGGCGCGGAGACGGTCGTCGAGCCCCACTATTCGTCCTCCTCACCGAGCCGGGCCGCCAGCGCCCGGCGCGCCCGGGTTGTCGTAGCGGCTCACCTTCCTCCAATGCACGAGCGCGGCCACGAACGCGTCCTGCGTGATCTCGCGCGCGACCTCCGCGTCGCCCACGATCCAACGAACCGACTGCGCAACCACCGAAGCTCTCGCGATAAAGCGTGTCGAACGACGATCCGCCCCACCGCTCGATTCCCATCAATCACCTGTCTACAGACGCGGACCGTCGAATCCGTTGACTCCCGACCCGGATTCGAGGTTCGGAGCGGGCCCGGAGCTCGGCCATTTCCCGGGGTCTCCGGCGGTTTGTGGCTTTTGCCGGGGCGGCGTGGAAGAATTGGCGTCGACCACGGACGGTTTGGGCCAAGGGCGGGAAATGCAGGCTCGGGTGGGGATCTGCGCGGCCGCGGTTGCTTCGGCGCTGCTGGCGGTGATCAATCCGATGAGCGCACACGGCGAGGCGGCCGCGGCGCCGCCTCCGCGCGCCGCCGCGAGCGTCCGTGACGCCCAGATCCGCTCCAGCTACGAGACGCCCACCCGTACGCTCTCGCGTGACATCGGCGTGAGTGTCGCCTTGCCCGACGGGCACGACCTCTGGCTCTTCGGCGACACGAGCATCTACACCCGCAACAAAGCCGGCGCGTGGCTCGACACCGGCTTCGTCGACGGGAGCACCGCCCTCGAGGGCAGGTACGCGCCCGGCCAGGTCCCGCGCGGCGCGGAGATGCCGACGTCGACGCCGACTCGCTTCGTGCCCGTGCCCAAAGACGTGTTCCTGCCCGACGGCAGCGGCCGGAAGTGCACGAAGGGGATAGCCAACGCGGCCTTCTCGGCCCGCTGGCCCATCGGCGCCGCCGTGCTCGACACGAACACGTCGGAGGTCGTCGTGACCTACAGCGAGGTCTGCGTCACCGTCGACCAGAACGGCAACACCGCGGTACGCGCCGAGGGTTGGGGATACATGCTCTACGACTGGCGGGCGCGTCACATCGCGCTCGGGCCCATCGACGTGTTCAAGCCGCACGCCAACGGCGCGCCGCTCGCGCCGTCGCACACCTTCGGTTGGCCGGTGTTCGTCGACGGTCATCTCACGCTCTTCTCCTCGAGTTGCACCGCGCAGTACCTCACGTGCGGCGGCGGCCGGGTGTGGTCGGTCACCACGTCCACGTTGAGCAATCCGAACTCGTACCACCCGCGGCAGCTCGCGACCGACGGGACGCTCCCGTGGCAACCGCTGAGCATCTCCGTGGGCAAGTACGGATCCGAGCTCCGGATGATCGAGACGATCTCGATCGGCGGCGACTACCGGATCCTCGCCGCACCGACGCCCGACGCTTCCTGGCACGTGGTGCGCTCGGGAACGCTGCCCGACTGCGCGCCCCATCACGCGGGTTACTGCCACGGCGTCGAGGGCCATCCCGAGCTCAGCACCGCGGCCGACATGTTCATCTCGTACAAGGACCCGAACTCCGGGCCCGGCGGTCACATGGTGATCAGCGCGATTCCCTTTTAACGGCCGAGTCGTACGCAATTCGGACTGACCAGAGTTGATGAGTCGCGGGCCCGTCGCGTTACCAAGGTGAACGACATCGGAACGGTACGTGGAATCCAGACGACATACATGTCAGGATTCGCTCATGACGGATGCAGATATCAGTCGCAGGCAGGTCCTGGCCGGTGGGCTCGGTGCCGCCGCAGTGCTCGGCATGTCCCGCTCGAAGCTGCTGCGAACGGGTCAGGACCTGGCACAGGCCGCGGCCGCGGTGCCCGCAGCGGGCTCCGACCTCGGCGCGGTGCAACACGTCGTGTTTCTCATGCACGAGAACCGATCGTTCGACCACTACTTCGGGTCGCTCGGCGGGGTCGACGGCTTCAACACGAAGTCGGCGGCGTTCGCGCAGGCCTGGCCGGGCAAGGGTCACTCGGCGACCCTGCGACCGTTCCGCCTCGACCCGTCGAAGACGCTCGCCGAGTGCACCTCCGATCTCTCGCACTCCTGGCAGGCGGAGCACGCGTCGTGGAACAAGGGCGCGATGGACAAGTTCGTGTCGACGCACGTGTCGACGAAGTACGAAGGCCCGGGCATCGGTCCGTTGACGATGGGCTACTACACCAGCGCCGACCTGCCGTTCTACTACGCGCTCGCGAAGAACTTCACGGTCTGCGACCGCTACTTCTGCTCGGTGCTCGGACCGACGCACCCCAACCGGATGCTCCAGATGACCGGCACACTCGACCCGGCGGGCGTCGCGGGCGGGCCGATCCTCATCACGAACGGCAACATCCTCACGAAGACGAATCTCGCGCCGGAATTCACGTGCTCGTGGACGACGATGCCGGAGGTGCTGCAGGACGCCGGCGTGAGTTGGAAGGTCTACAACCCCTACGGCCCCACCTATCAGCCCGGCAACAGTCTGTCGATGCTCACGTGCAAGAACACCTTGATGTACTTCGAGCAGTACCAGCAGTCGGTGAACCCGACGCTGTACCAGAACGCGTTCGAGTACTACGGGCCCAACGTCCCGACCAACAACGCGGGTCTCACCCAGCAAGGCCCCGACGACTTCGCGAGCGACGTCAAGAACAACACCCTGCCCGCGGTGTCGTGGATCATCCCTCCGGTCGGATACGACGAGCACCCGCCCGCGCCGCCGGCACTGGGGGAGTGGTACTCGTCTCAGATCCTCGCGACGCTGATGTCGAACCCCGACGTGTGGGCGAGCACCGTGCTCTTCATCATGTACGACGAGAACGACGGCTGGTTCGACCACGTGAAGCCCCCGACGGCGCCCGCCGGAACTCCCGGCGAGTACATCACCGCCCAGTCGTCGAAGGCCGCGTACCCCGGTCCGATCGGCCTCGGCGTCCGGGTGCCGATGCTCGTCGTCTCACCCTTCAGCGCGGGGGGCTGGGTGAACTCCGAAGTGTTCGACCACACGTCGCAGCTCCAGTTCCTGGCGGAGCGGTTCGGCGTCACCGTCCCGAACGTGTCGGCGTGGCGGAAGAAGACCGTCGGCGATCTCACCTCGGCACTGCCGGTGCTCGGCACACCCGTGACCGCGCTCCCGACCCTGCCCTCCACGTCGTCGGACATCACCACGAAGCCGGTGAGCACGTGCACCGCGGGCGAGCTGCTCGAGCTCGATCCGAAGAAGCCGAAGCCGTTCCCGGTGCCCAAGGTGCAAAAGCAGCCCAAGCAGGAGCCCGGCACCCTGAAGCGCACGCCGAAGTAAGGCCGGGCGGCTCGCCCGCGGGCGCCGCCGGCCAACTTCTTGCAAGGAACACCGCCCGGCCGGCGTCGATCCGGTGATGGAAGCAGCAGCCGTGTCCGGGCGAGACGAGCAACGCGGCTCGGCCGACGACGTGGTCGCGGTCGCCGCGACGCCCGAGGAACGGTGGGCGGCGTTCGGCGACTTCTACCGGACCGAGCACCGGCGCATGGTGCACGTCGCGCTGCTGCTCACCGGGTCGGCCGAGACTGCCCAAGACGTCGTGCAGGACTCCTTCGTGCGCGTGTACGGCCACTGGGGCCGGATGCGCGATCCCGCGGGGTACCTCTACCGCGCGGTCGTGAACGGCTGCCGCTCGCATCACCGACGCGCCGAGCGCGAGCAACGACTGCGGGAGCGGGCGGGCCGGGCGCGTCCGGAGACCGCCGCATCGATCGACGCCGACGAGATGCGGGACGCGCTGGCGTCGTTGCCGTACCGGCAGCGGGCGGCGCTGGTGCTCCGCTTCTACGACGACCGGTCGGAGGCCGACGCGGCCGCGGTGCTCGGCTGCCGCCCGGGCACGGTCGGCTCCCTCGTGCACCGCGGACTGGCCCAACTGAAGAAGGTGATCGAGCTATGAGTGACGAAGACCGGCTGAAGGAACGGCTCCGCGCCCAGGTCGCCTCGGCCTCGGTCGTGGCCGATCTCGACGACGTCGCCGCGCGGATCGGCGCAGGAGCGCACAGGCGCGGGCGGCCGCTCGCGCTGGCGGCGGTCGCGACGCTGATCGTGGGGACGCTCGGCGGGTTCGCGGTCGGACGCGTCACCCGCGCCACCACGCGATCCGTGACGGTCGCGGGTACGGGAACGGGCGCGGCGGCGGAGCAGCCGACCACGACGGCCGCGGTGGCTGTCGATCAAGGTGGTGGCAGCCAGGCCGTGTGGTCACTCGCCTTCGTGCGCACGACCGCCGACGGCGTGACGATCCGAGCGTTCCTCGATCCCAACGCGTCACCCGCCGACCTGCACCTCGAGCTCTCGACCCCCGGCGCGGTGTCCGAGACCTCACAGCCGAACGGGTCGGCGCCGGTCGGCGCGATCAGAGGGCTGGGGGGCGGCGTGTTCGGGATCTCCGAGGGCGCGCCCGCGCAATGGGCGTTCGTGAGCGTCGGACCCGGCGTCTCCCTCGTGCGGGCCGCGTTCGGGAACGACGGCGACGAGATGCAACCGGTGCACGGCATCGCGGTGCTCGCACACGTCGGCACCGGACCGATCACCGTCTCCGCGCTCGACGCGCAGGGAAAGACACTCGAGACCAAGACCGTGGGCAACCTGTGTGTCGATGCGTGCTCGACACCGACGACAATTCCGCCGCTGACCAGCCGAACACTTCCCGCGCCCGGCGCCGAGCAACCACCTGATGTCGCCGCGGCCCGGCAAGCGGTGTCGCAGGCGGTGTCGGACGCGTTCGAAGGCTCGAAGGCCGACCCGACGATGGCGAACGCGATCGAAGGTGGCGACGCGCTGACTTCGGTGTTCGACGCGCTCCGGACCGGTTCGTTCGCGCGGCAGGTCACCGAGGCGAAGACCGTCGTCGACGGAATCGTGTTCCTCTCGGCTTCGAGTGCAGCGATGCAGTTCCACTCGAATCTCGGCGCCGACGGGAACTCGGGACCGTACTTCGCGAACGCGGCGCTCACCGCCGGCGGGTGGCAGGTCACGCGCGCGTCGTACTGCCAGATCATCGTTGCGGCGGCCGCTCATTGCCCCTGAATCTTCGCGTCTGCATAGTGCGAAAACGTCCCGGAATCCGGGGCTCGCTCGGCCTCGGATCCCCGGATCGCTCTCCGGCGTGACAAGGGTTGATGTCGCTTCCGTCAAGATTGCACAACGTCGGCCATTTCCGTCACCAAATCACTGCTCCGAACGACTACGAGGGTGGCGGGGGCCGTACGGTCGTACCGCACAGGGACCGCTCGGAGCCGGGGCGGAGCGACGTGGGGGGCGACAGGATGTCGAGAGCGGTGCAACGAGCCGAGCGCGCGGACGAGGATCTGGTCCGGCTCTATCTCAACGACATCGGCAAATACCCGATGCTCACCAAGGACGACGAGTGCCGCCTCGCGCAGGAGATCGAGCGCGGCGCCGAAGCCCGCCGGGTGCTGGCGTCGGGTGGTGCACTCAGCTCGGCGCGCAAGCGCGAGCTCGGTCGCGTCGCCCGCGCGGGCGATCACGCGAAGCAATCGTTCGTGCAGTCGAATCTCCGCTTGGTGGTGTCGATCGCCAAGCGGTACCAGGGCTCCGGTCAGCCGCTGCTCGACCTCATCCAGGAGGGCAATCTCGGGCTGATCCACGCGGTTGAGAAGTTCGACTGGCGCCCGGGCTTCAAGTTCTCGACGTACGCGACGTGGTGGATCCGTCAGGCGATCACGCGCGGCATCGTCAACACCGGCCGTACGATCCGGCTGCCGACACGAGCCGCGCACTTGTTGGTGCAGGTGCAACGCGCTCGGTGGCGCTTGGAGTTCATGCATCACCGGCCGGCGACGCTGGCGGAGCTCGCGGCCGAGGTGGACATGCCCGAGGAGAAGGTTGCCGAGGTGCTGCGATACAGCGCGGAGCCGCGGTCGCTCTCGGAGCCGTTCCGAGAGGGCAGCGACGCCGAGCTGGGCGACTTCGTCGACGACCGTGAACGACAGCAGCCGGTCGACGCGGCGACGCTCGAGCTCTTCGTGCTCAACGCCACCAAGTTGTTGGGCACGCTCGACGAACGCGAGCGGCGGATCATCTCGTTGCGCTTCGGCTTCGACCGCGGCGAACCCCGCACCCTCAAGGAAGTCGGCATGCACTTCGACGTGACGCACGAGCGCATTCGCCAGATCGAGGCGCGCGCGATGTCGAAGATGCGGCGCTACGCCGACGAGGGCGAGGTCAAGAGTCTGCTCGACGCGTAGCGCCGCGCCCGCGCGGGCCTCGGCGTCAGCCGCCGGGACGCGTCACGAACCTCGCTCGGCGAGCGTGAAGAAGCTGTCGCTGGAGTTGTAGGAGCCGACGGCGAGACAGGTCGAGGCGTTCGGGCACGAGACACCGGCCAGGCTCGCGCTGACGGCGCCACTCGGGTTGGCGCTGGACACGATCTGCCAGCGCGCGCCGGTCCAGTGCTCCACGAGCGTCTTCGTCCCCGATGCGTTCGTAGCCAGGCCGACGGCGTCGCAGCTGTTCGCGCTCCGGCACGACACCGAGCTCAGCAACGTGGTCTTGGCGCCCTTGGGCGTCGCGACCGTCACGATCTTCCACGCCGTGCCGTCCCAGTGCTCCGCGAATGCCTTGCTCGTGGCGACCAGCGACGCCGAGTCCATGCCCACCGCGTCGCAGCTCGTGGCGGACGCGCACGACACCGCGCCCAACGACGCGAACGGTGCCGCCGGCGTCGGGCTCGGGCTGACCGACCACGCCGTGCCGTCCCACCGCTCGACCAGCGTCTTGGCGCCGGGCGAGCGGGTGCCTTCGAACGCTTCCGAGATACCGACCGCGGTGCAGCTCGTCGAGGTCGGGCACGAGACGCCGAGGAGCTCGGCGATCTCTGCGCCGCTCGGGCTCGGGCTCGGAACGATCGACCACGCCTTGCCGCTCCAATGCTCGATCAGCACCTTGGCGGCGCTCAAACCGAACTGCACGCCCACGGCGGTGCAGTTGACCGCCGACGGGCACGACACCGCCGACAGCACGCCGACCTCGACGCCCTTCAGCGCCGGGCTCGGAACGACCGACCACGCCTTGCCGTTCCAATGCTCGATCAGCGCGGTCTCGGTCTCGGCTCCGTCGTTGAAGCCGACGGCCGTGCAGCTGGTCGAGGTCGGGCACGACACGCCGGTCAGCTGCGTCCCGAACGAACCGCGCGGGATGGGGCTCGACACGATCGACCACGCCGAGCCGTTCCAATGCTCCACCAACGTGTTCTGGTCGAGGCCCGACTGCGCAGTACCGACCGCGAAGCAATTGCGAGCGCTCGAGCAGGAAACCTGGTCGAGCTGACTCTGCGACGTCTTGCTCGAGAACGGCGAGAGAGACCACGCCGATCCGTTCCACTGCTGCACGAAGGCGGAGTCGCCCACCGCGAAGCAGGTCGTGGTCGTCGGGCACGCGACGTCACCCAACACGTCGAACGGTGCGTCGTTCGGCTCGCCAACGATGCTCCAGCTCGCGCCGTTCCAGTGCTCGGCCAACGGTTCCGACGAGATCTCGGTGATCAGGCTGTCTCCCGATTCGGAGCCCGCGTCGCCGACCGCCGAGCAATCAGTGGGCGTCGCGCAAGAGACGCTCGTCAGCTCGGCCCCTTGGGTGGCGGGCGGGACCGGCGAGTCGACGACCGACCAGCGGATGCCGTCCCAGTGCTCCGTCAGTGCACCGTTGAAGGAGAACCCGACCGCGAAACAGCTGGAATCGCTCGCGCACGAGACGCCCTCGAGGCCGGGCGTATCGAGGAAGCCGTCGCTCAGGCGGGACTTGGCTCGCGACATCAGGTGGCGGAAGCCCGAGATCTTGCGGCGGGCCCGGCCGGACATGGCCGCGCTCGCGCCCGCGTTCGGGACGATCGACCACTGCGTGCCGTCCCAGTGCTCGAGCAGCGCGCCGCCGAGCGCGGGCGCTTCGTAGTCGCCGACGGCGTCGCAACTGCTCACGTTCGGGCACGACACGGCGAGCAGCTCTGCTTCGATCGCGCCGGGCGGGCTCGGGGCCGGAACGGCCGACCACACCGAACCGTCCCACCGCTCGACGAACGGAGTGCCGGTGAACTGGTCGAGGGTCTCCGGATCGTCCGAGGACGCACCGACGGCGATGCAATTCGTCGCGCTCGTGCACGACACACTGCTCAGCGCCGCGACAACCGCGCCGGCCGGGCGGGGGATCGCGGTGGCCGACCACTGCGTGCCGTTCCACTGCAGGGCGAGTGGCGTGGCGCTCAACGTCGTGAGCGTCTCCACGACCGAGGCCCCGACCGCGAAGCAACTGGTCGAGCTCGTGCACGACAAACCTTCGAGATCGGCCGACGGTCCCGCGCCCGAGATCGGCACGGTGCTGACCGACCAGCTCGCGCCGTTCCAGTGCTCGATCAACGGGCCGCCGTTGGTGGCTCCGATCGCGAAGCAGTCGGCCGCGGTCGAGCACGACACCGCGAACAGCTCACCGAGCGGCGGTCCGGGCGGGCTTGCGCTCGGCACGACCGACCACTGCGGCGCGGCGCCCGCCGCCACGCCGGAGGTCGCCGCGAATCCGCACACGAGCATCACGGCCGCCAACAATCCGGCGACGCCGTTCCCCCGACGCATGGTCACCATTCAGGCACCCTAAATGCGCCAAGAGGGAAAGGCAAAGGTCGAGACAGAGCACTCGAGAGACAAAGGTCAACGAAGCGACAACGAGCCGGCTCCGCCCCGGAGCGAACACCTGTCGCGGACGGGCTCGGCGCGTGCGCGACAGCCGGACGCGCTCAGCTGACCTCGGCGTCGACGTCGACGACCGGGGCGACGAACTGCGAGTTGTAGAGGCGGCTGTAGGGGCCGTCGTGACCGAGCAGCTCGGCGTGCGAGCCCTGCTCGACGATGCGACCGTTCTCCATCACGAGGATCACGTCGGCGCCGCGGATCGTGGAGAGCCGGTGCGCGATCACGAAGCTCGTGCGGTCGCGACGCAGCGCGTTCATCGCTTCCTGGATGAGGACCTCGGTGCGCGTGTCGACGGAGCTGGTCGCCTCGTCGAGAATGAGGATCGCCGGATCGGCGAGGAACGCACGCGCAATCGTGAGCAGCTGCTTTTGCCCCGCGCTCACATTGTCGGCTTCCTCGTTGATGAGCGTGTTGTAGCCGTCGGGGAGCGAGTGCACGAAGCGATCGACGTAGGTCGCCCGGGCCGCCTCGAGGATCTGCTCCTCCGTGGCGTCGGGATTGCCGTACGCGATGTTGTCGTGAATGCTGCCGCCGAAGAGCCACGTGTCCTGCAACACCATGCCGATCTTCGAACGCAGCTCGTCGCGGGGGATCGAGGAGATGTCGCGACCATCGAGCGTGATCACTCCGCCGTTGAGCTCGTAGAACCGCATGATCAGGTTGACGAGCGTGGTCTTGCCCGCGCCGGTCGGGCCCACGATCGCGATCGTCTGGCCCGGCTCGGCCACCAGCGAGAGCGACTCGATGAGCGGCCGGTCGGGGTCGTACGAGAACGTGACGTCGCGGAACTCGACGCGCCCGCGCACCGGGGGCGGTGTGGCGCTCGGCGCGGCGTCGGGGCTCTGCTCCTCGGCGTCGAGGAACTCGGTGACCCGCTCGAACGAGGCGATACCCGACTGGAAGACGTTCATCATCGACGCCAGCTGGGTCAGCGGCATCGAGAACGTCCGCGAGTACTGGATGAACGCCTGGATGTCGCCGAGGCTGATCGCACCGCTCGCCACGCGCAGGCCGCCGACCACGGCGACCAGCACGTACTGGATGTTGCCCATGAACATCGTGAGCGGCTGCATCAGGCTCGACATGAACTGGGCGCCGAACGACGACTCGTAGAGCTCGTCGTTGGTGTCGCGGAACCGCTGCTCGACCTCGCGCTGGCGCCCGAACGCCTTCACCACCGTGTGGCCGGTGAAGGTCTCCTCGATCTGCGCGTTCAACAACCCGGTGTGCTTCCACTGGGAGATGAACTTGGGGCGCGCCCGACGCGCGACCACGCGCATCCCGTAGACCGACACGGGAACCGTCGTCAGCGCCACGACCGCGAGCAACGGCGAGATCGTGAACATCATGATCGCGACGCCGATGAGGAGGAGCACCGACGTGAGCATCTGGCTGAGCGTCTGCTGGAGGCTCTGCGCGACGTTGTCGATGTCGTTCGTGACCCGGCTGAGGAGGTCGCCTCGGGACTGCTTGTCGATGTAGCTGAGCGGGAGGACGTTGACCTTGTCCTCCACGTCGGAGCGCAGCTTGAACATCAGGCGCTGGATCACGCCGGCCAGCATGTACGCGGCGACGATCGACAGACCCGACGAACCCGCGTATAACGCGATCGCCTGGAAGAGCACGTGGTGCAACGCGCCGAAGTCGATCCCGCGATGCAGGATCACGCCCTGGTAGATGATGTCGGTGCCGTGCCCGAGCACGCGGGGCCCGAACACGTTGAGCGTGGCACTTGCCACCGCGACCACCGCCACGACGACCAGCACCACCCACATCGGCCCGAGCATGCCGCCCAACCGGCGCAGCGCGTTCTTGAAGTCCTTCGATCGCTCGCCGGGAACCCCGGCGGAGTTCCAGCGGCCCGCGGCGCGAATCTCCGGCGCGGAAAGATCGAGCTCGTCGTCCTGGTCGTGTTCCTCGACAACCGTCATGCGGCTACGACCTCCGGCGCTCGACCGCTCGTTGCCGCGGCCGCTGGCCGTCGTTGTCCGCGCCTGCGGATCTGCGCCTGGATGACCGTCATGCCGCGGCGCTCTTCTCGCCGATCTGCGACTGCACGATCTCCGCGTACGTCGGGTTGTCGCGAATCAGCTCGTCGTGCGTGCCCCGCCCGATTACCAAGCCGTCCTCGAGCACGATGATGTTGTCGGCGTTCGCGATCGTCGACACCCGTTGCGCCACGATGACCACCGCGGCGTCCTTGGTGTACGGGACGAGCGCGGCGCGCAGCCGCGCATCGGTCGCGAGGTCGAGCGCCGAGAACGAGTCGTCGAACACGTAGATGTCGGGCTTGCGGATCAACGCCCGCGCGATGGAGAGTCGCTGCCGCTGACCTCCCGACACGTTCGTGCCACCCTGCTCGATGCGCGCGTGCAAGCCGCCGGGCATGGCCCGCACGAAGTCGGCGGCCTGGGCCACCTCGAGCGCGGTCCACATGTCGGCTTCGGTCGCGTCGGGCTTGCCGAACTGGAGGTTGCTGGCCACCGTGCCGGAGAAGAGGTACGGGCGCTGCGGCACCAGACCGATGGTGTTCCACAACACGTCGGGATCGAGGTCGTGCACGTCGACACCGCCGACGAGCACCGACCCTTCCGTGCTGTCGAACAGGCGCAGGATGAGGTTCACGAGCGTGGTCTTGCCCGCGCCGGTGCTGCCGACGATCGCCGTGGTCTGTCCGGGCGCGGTGGCGAAGGAGACGCCGCTCAACACCGGATGCTCGGCGCCGGGATAGTGGAATCCGACGTCGCGGAACTCGAGCGATCCGTGGGTCACGACCTCGCGCACCGGGTCGGCCGGCGGCACGACGCTCGGGTCGGTGTCGAGCACCTCCTGGATGCGATCGGCCGAGACCGAGGCGCGGGGGATCATCGAGATCATGAACGTCGCCATGACCACCGACATCAGGATCTGCACGAGGTACGTGAGGTACGCAACCAGCGTGCCCACCTGGATGTGACCGGAGTTGACCCGGCTCGCGCCGATCCACAACACGCCGACGCTCGACGCGTTGATGAGGAAGTTCACGGTCGGGAACATCGAGGACATCAGACGGCCGGCGCGCAACGACACGACCGTGAGGTCCTCGTTCGCCTGCGAGAAGCGGCGGGCCTCCTGCGGCTCGCGCACGAACGCGCGCACCACACGGATACCGGTGATCTGCTCACGCAACACGCGGTTGACCTGGTCGATCCGCTCCTGCATCAAGCGGAACGCGGGAACCATCCGCGAGACGAGCAGCCCGAGCACGACGCCGGCGACCGGCATCGCCACGACGAGGATGACCGAGAGCCCGACGTCTTGGCGCAACGCCATGATCACGCCGACGACCATCGTGATCGGGGCCGCGATCGCCATCGTGCACGCCATCACCACGAGCATCTGCACCTGTTGCACGTCGTTGGTGATGCGTGTGATCAGCGAGGGCGCACCGAACGTTCCGACTTCACGGGCGGAGAAGTCGGTGACCTTGTGGAAGAGGTTCTTGCGCAGGTCGCGTCCGAAGCTCATCGCGACCTTGCCGCCCCAGTACACCGCGGCGATCGAGAACACGATCTGGATGAAGGCGACGAAGATCATCACCGTGCCCCACGTCCAGATGTAGCCCTGATTGTGGAGAATCACGCCCTTGTCGATGATGCGCGCGGTGATCGTCGGCAACGTCAATGCCGCCGACGTCTGCACGGTCTGCAGCACGACGATGAGGATCAGCGCGTTGGCGTACGGGCTCAGGTGCGACCGCAGGAGCTTGCTCAGCATGCGGCGTCCTTGCCGCCGACTCCGTGCAGGAACAGCTGCACCAACTCGCTCGGCGACATCGGCTCGCCGGCCAGCATCGGGTGCGTCGTCGAGAGCGTGAGCGCGCGGAGCAGGCGAGCCGCGACGATGGGCTCAACTGCGATCCGGCTGCGATGCGCGTCGAACATCTGCACGAGCGCGTCGCTGTCGACCATCGGCCGCCGCGCCATCTCGTGGAAGCGGGTGCCGATGCTCGACACCAAGCGCCAGATGTCGATGACGCGCTGCTGCATGATCACGATGGCCGCGGCGAGCCAGTCGTCGAACGCCAGCCCCACCGGGATCGCGCGCAACGCATGCTCGAGCGGCTCGGGATCGAGGGCCGACTCCACGACGGCCGCGATCACCTCGTCCTTGTCGGCGAACGCCCGGAAGATCGTGCCTTCGGCAATCCCCGCGGCCTCGGCGATCTGGCGGGTGGTCACCCGGTCGCCGTGCTCGATGAGGAGGGGCAGGGTCGCCTCGACGATCATGGAGCGGCGTTGATCCGGCGGCAGCGCGGCGGCTCTGCGCGTCTTCGTCGCTCCGGCGGGCTGGCTCATGGAGGGCGATCCTAGCAGTGAGTGAGCCCTCACTCCGCCGACGGGGCGGCGGCGAGCGCCGCTCCCGGGGCCAGGTCCCAGGCGGAGGCGACGAGCTCGTACGACCGCAGGCGGTCGGCCGGGGCGTGCACCATGGTGGTGATCATCAGCTCGTCGGCGCCCGTGCGCGCGGCGAGCGCCTCGAGCTCGGCTCGAACGTGCTGCGGGTCGCCGCACACGAGCGGGGCGGTCCAGCTCTTCACGATCTCCCGCTCCGTCGGGGTGAACACGTGCTCGGCGGCCTCCTCCGGGGTCGGCAGCGGGGTGGGACGACCCTGGCGGAGCCGGACGAAGGAGAGCGCGCTCGAACCCGACAGCCAACGCGCCTGCTCGGTCGTCTCGGCGCAGATGACCGGCACGCCGATCATGGCGTACGGGCGTTGGAGCGTGCTCGAAGGTCGGAAGGCCGAGCGGTAGATCTCGAGCGCGGCGACGGTGTTGTGGGACGCAAAGTGATGCGCGAACGAGAACGGGAGTCCGAGCGCGCCGGCGACCTGGGCGCTGAAGTCGCTCGATCCGAGCATCCAGATCGCCGGTTCGTAGCCGCGCCCGGGAACGGCCGTGATCTGCGGATGGGTTCCCTCGAAGAACCGGAAGAGGTCGCGGAGTTGCTCGGGGAACTCGTCGGCGCCCGCCGACACCGGAGCGCGCCGCAGGGCCGCGGCCGTGACCGGATCGGTTCCCGGGGCCCGGCCCAACCCCAGGTCGATGCGCCCGGGATGCAGCGCCTCCAGCATGCCGAACTGCTCGGCGACGACGAGCGCCGAGTGATTGGGGAGCATGACCCCGCCGGCACCGACGCGAATCGTCGACGTCGAGGCCGCCAGGTGCGCGACGAGCACCGGCGGTGACGAGCTCGCGATCCCCGGCATGTTGTGATGCTCGGCAACCCAGATGCGGCCGTAGCCCAGGCGCTCTCCCAGCCGGGCCAACTCGACCGCGTTGGCGAGCGCAATCCGGGCCGTCGACCCCATCCCGACCGGGGCGAGCTCGAGGATCGAAAGGGGCGGCGGCGGCGCCGGCGACTGATTGTTCATCGGCGGTCGCAACGCCGTGAGCGCGCCAGAACTTCCGCCCGGACGCTCGAGGTCAGGTGGTGACGGGCCCGAGCGACCCGCGGCGTTCAGTCGCGAACGGGATCCGCGAGGCGAAGCACGGGCGGGGCCGGCTCGTCGCGGTAAGGCGCGAGCACCTGCGCCACGTCGGTCATCTCGGGCTCCTCGTCGTGCGCGTCCGGCGTACGATCCGCCAGCAACCAGGAAACAAACCGACGCAGCATCCGTACTCCCCACCCAGGCAGCAGCCTCCCTGCCGCACGCAAGAGCATGCCAGAGGGGTCACCGAACATCAACCGGCGACCGCCCGGCGTGAGGTTCCGGCCGGGAATCCGGGCCCAAGCGGGGTCGGTGCGCGCCGACCCCTTAGTGTGCGTACATGACGACGACTTGGATGGTGCGTTCCAGCGACGCGGGGCGATCGATCGACGACGCGGTGTCGACCGGGGTGGTCAGCGTCGATTTCGCAGACACGTCCGACGTCACCGGCCTCGCCGTCGACGAGATCGGCGCGCAGCTCACCGGCTCGAAGTCGCGCACCGCGACCAACCGCCAGGCCCAGATGCTCTACGCCTTCGCCAACGAGATCGCCGAGGGCGACGCGATCATCCTGCCCGACCGGGCCCGGCGCCAGATCGTCGTCGGACGCGTCACGGGTCCGTACGAGTGGGTCGAGAGCGCGCCCACAGCCGCCGACCGTCACACCCGCGCGGTCGACTGGAACGCGCGCTTCAGCTGGGACGACCTGCCGGAGTCCGTGAAGCACACGGTGTTGCACTACCAGCGCACGGTGCTGCGCCTCGAAGACCAGGAAGCCGCGTTGAAGCTGACCGAGGGCGCCGAAGGTATGGGCCTGCCCGCGGTGTACGCCCCGCCCGATCGCCGGCCGTCGCGATCCGCGGTGGATCTCCGCCTGGAGAGCGCGGGCCGCAACGAGCGGCTGTGCACTTCGTGCTTCATCATCCGGCCGTTGTCCGAGTTCAACGGCGACGCCGCGACGTGCCGCGTCTGCGAGTGACGCGCGACGCGGGAGCTCGCCGGCGCTGAACCGCCACCGGCGGGCGCATCTCGCGTGATGCGCGCGCCCGCGCCGGCTCCGGAGTAGACACCGGGCGTGCGCGCGCTCCCCACCGGCCGGCTGCGGGCGTGGCCGCCCGAGAAGCTGTTGGGCGTCGGCCTCTTCGCGTGCTATCTGGCGCTGCTCAAAGGACATCTCGACGCCGTCGACGGTCTCCTGATGTTTCGTCAGGGAGCGGCGCTGGTGCTCCACGGGTCGATCCACCTGGTGCCCAGCGTGGTGTGGTCGCAGCAATTCACGGACAGCAAGTACGGCATCGGCCAGTCGCTCGCCTATGCACCGTTCATCGGCATCGGTCATCTCTTCGGGCTCCGGCAGGCCGGACCGTCGACGGCGGGAACGTTTCGCCAGTACTACGCGGATCCGCTGTGGACGGTCGCGTGCTCGTGGATCAACTGCGCCGTCACCGCCGTCACCGCGTGCTACGTCGGCAAGTGTCTGCGCGCGCTGGACGCGACGAAGGGGCAGATCATGCTGGGCGTCGTGGGCTTCGGCCTCGGCTCACCGGCGCTGACCTACAGCAGCAGCAGCTTCGCGCAACCGTTGACGGCGCTGATGTGCGTGCTCGCCGCGACGAGCCTGCTCCGATGGTCGACGAACGGTGCTTCCAATCGGTTGTTGCTCGCCGTTGCGATCGCGGGATGCCTCATCACGCGACCCGTCGAGGGCGTCGTGCTCGGGCTCGGATCCGCAGCCTTCCTCGGCCTGCGCCGAGCACACTGGTCGGCGTGGCTCTGGCCGGTGGCCGGGTTCGGTCTCGGGATCGCCATCGACCTCGTCGTCGACCAGCTGCGTTTCGGTTCGGCGTTCCAGAGTGGCTACGGCCAGGAGCGCTGGCACCCGACGATTGCGGGAGTGCTCGGACTGTCGATCAGCCCGGGTCGAGGCATCGTGTGGTACATGCCGTTCTGCATCCTCGTGCCGTGGGGTCTCGTGCAGCTGTTCAAGCGCGGCCGGTCGTTCGAAGCGTGCTGGCTCGCCGCGATCGCAATGGTGCTCTTCCTCAACGCCGCCCTCTGGGACATCTGGTGGGGCGGCTTCGACTGGGGCCCGCGACTCCTCGTGCCCGCGCTGCCGTTGGTCGCGGTGATCGCGGCATCAGCCGTCAACAGCCGCGCGACGCTTGCGTTCGCGGCGGCTTCCGTGGTGTGCGGTTTCGTCCTGCTCCTTCCGACGGTGCTGGTCGACCTCCTCGTGGTTCCTGCGGCGTCGTCGCACGCCAACTTCCAGATGAG
>Ga0265338_10002076_pt1 | contig 30948 bp, 18 predicted proteins | sample 42126metaG_FD_193579 | JGI IMG/M metagenome (GOLD analysis project Ga0265338, IMG submission 193579) | Rhizosphere microbial communities from Carex aquatilis grown in University of Washington, Seatle, WA, United States - 4-21-26 metaG | ecosystem: Host-associated > Plants > Roots > Rhizosphere...
TGCGGGTGATCATGCGGACCGAGCGGGCCGGCTCAATCTTGTCGATGTAGATAACGCGCGCGGCCTCGAGTATGCACAAGTGCGCGGTCTCTTCAGTTTCTGCCACCATGCGGCGCAGGTGGGGCTGGGCGCGCTCGCGCAGGTCGTATTGCTCAATGGCGCGGTTGCCAAAGTCGAACAGCCGCAGTCCCAGGCGGAATTTGCCGTTCGTGGTCCGCTCCACCATCCGGTGACGCTCCAGAACCATCAGGAAACGGTGCGCCGTGCTCTTGTGCAACTGAAGAGAAGAGGCAACCTGGGCGAGGCCCAGCGGGGTTTCGCTCTCCCCAAGAAGGTCGAGCACAGCAAACGCTCTGTCAAGAGCTTGAACTTTGTATGTGCCTTGCGGAGCGGTATCTCGCATAATGATCCTTCATTCCGCGATTTGAATCCCTATTCAAGCTTCTCAGGATAGGGAGTTTCAGTCAAGAAACAGTTTCCGACGCAAAATATGCAGGTGAGAGTGGCTCTCTCCATATGAGACGAACGAAGTAGCAATTTAGTTTGAAGTCAAAATAAAAGCCATTAAAAACGCAAGACCTTTAATCGGCGGCCCCTGATCAGGCGGGTACGATATCGCCCTCGCCCGGAGCCAGGAAAAGATTGGCCTCGAGGCCATGCTGGCGGTCGTACAGATCGCGATAACGGCCGTTCAGAGCGTAAAGCTGAGCATGGTTGCCGCGTTCAACAATACGGCCATTTTCGACTACAAGAATCTGGTCCGCGCGCCGAATGGTAGAGAGACGGTGGGCGATCACAAAGGTGGTGCGCCCCTTCATAAGCTGCTGCAGTCCGGCCTGGATCATCGCTTCAGACTCGGAATCGAGCGAGCTGGTGGCTTCATCGAGGATGAGCAGCCGCGGCTCAGCCAGCAAAGCCCGCGCAATTGAAAGACGCTGGCGCTGGCCTCCTGAGAGCTTCACGCCGCGTTCGCCAACAATGGTTTCGTAGGTCTCCGGGAATCGTTCGGCGAACTCATCCACGCGGGCAGTTCGGCATGCGAACAAAAACTGCTTCTCGGTAGCGTCGGGGCGCGAAAACATGATGTTCTCGCGGATGGTTCCGTCGAAGAGGAACGAGTCCTGCAACACGACGCCTAGTTGCGAACGAAAGGTGTTGAGGTCGACCTTCGACAGGTCGATTCCATCAACCAGAACTCTGCCCCCTGCGGGGCTGTGGAACGCGCAGATCAGGCTGATGATTGTCGATTTGCCTGAGCCGGACGACCCGACCAGGGCAGTCACAGTTCCCTTCTCCGCCTCAAAGCTGATGCCATGCAGAACCGGCTTTTCGGGCGTGTAAGCAAACTCCACATTCTCGAAGCGAACGTTGCCCTCGATGGGCGGCATTTTCGTGGCCCGGCCGGGGAACTGGTTCTCTTCGAGTTCCGACATGATTTCGTGCGTACGGTCGAGTCCGGCAAACGCCTCGGTGAGCTGGGTGCCGATGTTCACAAGCTGGAAAATCGGCGCAATCATCATCGCCAGAAAGACGTTGTACTGAAAGTAGTCGCCAACCGTCCATTGACTCTTGAGCACAAGGTGGCCGCCCATCCACATCACCAGCGAAGAAACCAGGCCGAGCATGGTGGTTGTGGCCGCGGATAAGCCGCTGGTCATCGTGAGCGACTTCATCACGTTCTGTAGAAGTCGATCAACGCCGCCGGCAAAGACATCGGCTTCCCTATCTTCAGCGTGGTAGCCCTTGATTACGCGCACCCCGCCCAGTGACTCGGTGAGACGGCCGGTTACTTCAGCATTGATCTTGCCGCGCTCGCGGAACATGGGTCGTATGGTCTTGAACCCATACTGTAGGAAAAATGCGAAGATGCCGATGCCTGAGAAGACCGCCAGTGTGACAGGCGCGCTCTTGTGCAGCAGATAGACAAAGGCGAGCGTAGCCGTGACGACACCACCAAGAAATTCAACCAGGCCCGTGCCGATCAGATTGCGCACGCCTTCAACGTCGGTCATGATGCGCGCAACCAGCGTGCCGGTACGGTTCTCGTCATAGTAGGCCACTGAAAGCAGTCCCACGTGGCGCTGCACCTGGCGGCGCAATTCAGCAATCAGGCGCTGGCCGGCCTTGGAAAGTAGCTGCGTAAGTGAGAACGACGTTATGGCCTGGATAATGGTGGCAACGAGGACAATGATGATGAGCCGGCCAAGCAACTGCGGGTGCGCGTGGATTGGGTTCAGGGCCTGGTCGACAAGTCGCTTGCTCATGAACGGCATCACCAGCCCGGCGACGCGATTGATGAGCATCAGCACCAGGCCGATGGCAATCAGGCCCTTGCGTGGCTTGATGAGCGCCCAGATTTCCGGGCCCACTTTTCTCAGGCTTGGCTTGGGCTTGCCAGGCTGGCTGGCGCCCGCGCCGCGCCCATGTGGCGAGCGCTCTGCGCGCGCGCCCATGCCCATTGCTCCGCCGCGCATTGTCGACATAGGTTATTCCGTCATCTTCTTGCGGGCGTCGATGAACGACCGCACGCACATCATGACATAGATGAATAGCAGGCCCGCCATGATCAACTGGGCGCCAATGGCTTTCATGTCCGGATCGATGCCGAGGGAACGGGCATGGCCGTATCCTTGAATGGCCTTGATGGCTGCGCCGAGAAATCCGAGCAGGCCAACGGTGACATTAATGTGCATGTAGAGCTTGCGGCGGCTCTCAATGGGGCTCTTCGCAAGATATCCAAAGACAACCAGGGGCAGACCAAAGTAGATGGGGATGAGCGCGGTAGGATGCGCGCTGCCCGTTCCCACAAAGGCCACAAAGCCCAGAATGAAGAGAAGCGCCCCGAAAAAAATGCTTACCTTTGCCACGAATGACCTCCAACGACAGTGTACAGGCTCAGCTTCTAGCCTCGAGCTTCTAGCTCTCAGCAATTAGATCGCGGCGCATAGCCGAATCTGTTCCCTGTTCCCTACTCCCTATCCCCTGTTCTTTCACCGCTGTATGCGCGCCGAGCCGCCTTTCGCAAAAGCTCGCACCTGTTCAAGCGTAGCCATTGTGGTATCCCCTGGGAAAGTAGTAAGCAGCGCACCATGAGCCCAACCAAGCTTGAGCGCCTCTTCGGGACTTTCGCCTCTGAGCAAACCGTAGATGAAACCAGCCGCGAAACCGTCGCCGCCGCCGACACGATCAATCACGTCGAGCTCCACCGTGGGCGCGGAATAAGTCTTGCCATCGACCCAGGCCACCGCGCTCCAGCTATGACGATTCGTGGAGTGGACCTCGCGCAGGGTGGTCGCCACTACTTTGGCCTGCGGATGTTTCTTCGTCACCCGCTCGATCATGCCAAAGAAGACCCCCGGATCGAGCTTCGACTTGGCGTGAACGTCAGGACCTGGAATGCCAAGACCTTTCTGCAGGTCTTCTTCATTGCCAATAAGGACGTCGACATTCTCCACAATGGTGCCAATGGTTTCAACGGCGTGGTCGATGCCCCCGGAAATCTTCCACAGCTTCTCGCGGAAGTTGAGGTCGAATGATGTCACGGCCCCCGCAGCCTTGGCGGCTTTCATCATCTCGGCAGCGAGCGGTGCTGTGGTGGGTGACAACGATGCAAACAATCCTCCGCAATGGACCCAGCGCACACCCCGCGCAAAAATTGCCTCCCAGTCAAAATCGCCAGGCTTCAGCTGCGCAGCGGCCTCGTTGGCACGGTTATAAAACACCACCGGCGGACGAACTCCCGCCCCGCGGTCGCTATACACGGTGGCCATGTTGGGGCCGGTAGCGCCATTATGTTCAAAATGTTTGTAGATGGGTCTGACGCCCATGGCGCGAACGCGTTCTGCAATCAGGTCCCCGATCGGATAGTCCACCATGGCAGAGACGATAGCCGTACGCATGCGGAAACAATCAGACAGGTTGGCAGCCACGTTATATTCGCCGCCGCTCACGTGAATCTGGCACTCTGTAGCCTTTCGGAAAGGAATGATGCCGGGGTCTAGACGGTGAATCAGTGCGCCGAGCGAGAGAAAATCGAGTTCGCCTCTTTCGGGAATATTAAGGCCGTAATTCATCATTCGCTCCTGGCCATCCTCTTCATTCTGGAATTCGTCGCAAACAGAATCATCCAGCCTTCGCCTCCAGCTTTTTCATATCCGCGATCACCTGCTCAGGGGTCCACTCGTTGCCGGGATAGAACTGAGCAACTTTGCCGTCCGGACCAATAAGCGTGGTTGAAAGCGTGTGATTGATGGTGTCGTTCTCGCCCTTGGTAATCCCGACATCGAAGTACTTGGCCATCTCAAGAACTTCCGCCTTGCTACCGACAGCAAAATCCCAGTGCTTAAAAACGTCCCTTGCATTGGGACCGATATAGATTGCGCCGTAAGAGGCGAGCACATTCGGAGTATCGTGTTCCGGATCGAAGCTGACCGAAAGAAGATGCGTCTTTGCGTAGAGCGCGGGATCGGCTGAAAGCTGCTGTTCGATGGTCGCAAAATTGCGCGTCACCCTCGGGCAGAAATCGGGCAGCGGGCAGCGTGTGTAGATGAAGGTGATGAGCAGAGCTTTGCCGCGGAACTGGCTAAGCCTGATGTTGCGGCCCTCCTGGTTGCGGACTTTGAAGTCAGGCACCCGATCGCCCGGCGCAGGCACGTGATAAAGCACGGTGGGTTTGTAATCAGGCTTGCCCTGCGCAATCACGACAATATGATCCAGCAGAATGTCGGCGTCCGGATTCTGCGCAACCAGCACATCCGCGGTTATCTCGTCGCCGGGGTGAAGCTCGCTCAGGATCGAGGGGTCCTTGAGCTTGTAGGGCATGGTCATGGCTCCCATAAAGCCGGGGATGGCTTCGTGGTCGACCGTCACCTCGCCCGTAGCGGGGTTGGTGTTCATCACCTTGCCGCGCAGGTGGTAGACCTTGAATCCCGATGCCGACGCCTCAGACGATTGCTGAACGGGAGCGGGCGCTGAATGGCATCCGGCAAGCAGAAAAAGTGCTAAAGCTGCAGTCGAAATCAACACGCGTACCATAAACGATAGTGTAAAACCTTCGACCGGCTCGCGACCGGATACCCGGGGCAATCGCATAAAGTATGGTCGTTGACTCCAGTAGTTCGGATCGCTTCGCGCCGCGCCGTAGGCGCAACGTATGTTAGCCCAGCGTTTCAACGCTGGGAAGGCAGGCGAAAGACACCTCGGAGCCCCGTAGGGGCGGCGGAAGATTGCAAACACGCTTAGAATTTCAACTTCATGCGATCGCCCTCACCGGAGATGCGTCGCGCTGGCAGCAGCAAAGCCCGGCAGCGTATAACGCAGGAATGGGGACAACGAGCGCTTCGGAGATGGATGCCTGGCTGCGCAGCGGCGGCACGGTTGTCGCGGCCAGCGAACGTGGCGCGCGAGCCGTCGCAGCTGCCTACCATCGGGCGCGGCAGGCCGACGGGATCACCGCTTGGCTTGCCCCGGATGTGCGGGATTGGCAGAGCTTTGCGCTCAGCGAGTGGCAAAAACGGAACCGCGACGCGCGCATGGTGCTGAACCCCTTGCAGGAACAGGCGCTGTGGGCTGAAATTGTGAAAGAGCGGCACGGCGAGGCAGCCAGCTTCCCCGGTACGCTACACCGTTTGGCGTTAATGGCCATGGACGCGCACCGGCTCATTTGCTCCTACGCCCCACAGTATCTTGATGCGAAGACCCGCCGCGCGTGGCAACAGGATCCGGGCGCATTCAGCGACTGGCTGGCCGCATTTGACAACGTGTGCCGCAGTCGTGAGTGCGTGAGTCCGGCGCGGCTGGCTCTGGAACTGACTGAAGCGCTTAAAAATGACAAGGCGGAGCGAAGCGAACTGCTGCTGGCGGGCTTCGACAGAATTCTGCCGGCGCAAACGGCCCTTCTGGCCGCCTGGGACCCCTGGCGTGAGTCCCGTTCGGACGAGGAAGCGAAGGATGTCTCATTTTTTGAAGCGGCTGACACGCGTGAAGAACTGGCCGCATGCGCATTATGGTGCCAGCGGCAATTGACCGCGAACCCGGCATCAAGGCTAATGGTAGTAACGCAGAATGAATCGCAGCAGCGCGGCGAAATTGAGCGCGCACTGCTGCGGTACTCTCAACCCGATGGTTTCAGCGGCAAAGAATTATTTGAATTCTCGCTGGGCGTGCCCGTGGCGCAGACTGCTTTGTGCCGAGCAGCCCTGTTGACACTCAGATGGTTGAGCGACGCAATCACCGAAGCCGAAATCGACTGGCTGCTTTCAACCGGGCAAATCGCCGCAAATGCTGATGAGACGCGGGCGCTCACGGCGTTCATGCGCGCGCTGCGCCGCCGAAACCTGCAGCGGACCGAATGGAACCTCACCAGTTGGATGACGCAGCGCGGAGCCGATCAATTGCCGGAAGAATGGACGCGGCGGATGACGCAGGCCAAACGCGATCTTGAAAATCAGACGCGCCAGACGCGCAGCCCATTGGAGTGGGTTGAGCTGGCGAAACAATTGCTTCAAACCGCTGGCTGGCCCGGTGGCAGGCCACTCGGCAGTGAGGAGCACCAGGTTACCGACCGGCTCGACCGCGTGATGGACGACTGCGCCTCTTTGGGTTTTGATGGCGAACCCGTTCCCTGGCGTGAATTTATGCATGCACTCGAGAGAGCAGCGACGCAGGCGCTGTTTGCTCCCGAGAGCAAGGACGCGCCGATTCTGATTGCCGGCCCGGCAGAGACTGCGGGACTCGAGGTCGACGCCATCTGGTTCTTGGGCGCGACCGAAGACGCATGGCCCGCACCGGGAACGACGCATCCGTTTTTGCCGATCGGTGTGCAGCGCGAAGCGCGAATGCCGCATGCCGCTGCGCAGTTTGATTGGGACCTGGCCCAGGCAATCACCACGCGCCTGCTCGCCTCCGCACCGCAGGTGAACTTCAGCTATGCCCGGCAAACTGACGATGTTGAGGCCAGGCCTTCGCGGCTGATCACAAAGATTACCGGAGCACCACAAGAATTGCCCGGGAAGTTGCGGCCCGCAAATGCCATAGATGTCGCGACCGAGCAGTGGACCGATGCAAGCACGGTTCCCTTCACCGGCGGAAAGGTGCGAGGCGGAGCCAGCGTCTTGACGGCGCAGTCGCAGTGCCCCTTCAAAGCGTTTGCCACGGCGCGGCTTGGCGCCGAAAGCTGGGACGCCGCGGAGGCCGGACTCACCGCATCCCAACGCGGCAAATTGCTGCACGCGGTGTTGAAGCTCGCGTGGGATGCAAACAAGGGCGGAGTTTCCAGCCACGCCGCGTTGATGGCGATTGCAGATCTGCACGGGTTTGTAGAGGTGCGCGTACAAAGAGCGATGGCAGAAGAGTTGACCAATGGCGAGCGTGAAGCAATGCCGCCGCGCTATTTGGAACTCGAGCATGTGCGTCTCACAAATCTGGTAACGGAGTGGCTGCAGTACGAGCGCACCAGGGTTAGCTTCACAGTGCTTGGAACCGAGGTCGACCGAGTCCCCCAGATTGAGTCGCTCAATCTGCGCCTGCGCATGGACCGCGTCGATCGGCTCGAAGATGGAAAGTTGCTGGTGATTGATTACAAAACCGGCATGGTGGACAAAAAGTCATGGGATCTTCCCCGGCCAGACGATGTGCAACTGCCGCTCTACGCGTTGTTCGCGCTCAATGAGAATGCTGAGTGCGGCGGACTGGTATTTGCAAAGATTCGCCCCGGCGAGATCGCATTTGACGGACGCGTGGAAAACGCAAAGTCGACGCTACTGCCTGCAATGCACGCTAATAGCGCGCTAGCAAAGAAGAAGCTGACCGAGCAGGATCTTGTTGAATGGCGAGCTTACATCGAGCAGATGGCGAGGGATTTTGTTGCGGGCAGTGCAGCAGTCGATCCGCGCGACCGGGAGCAGACTTGCAAGAACTGCGGACTGCAAACGCTGTGCCGCATTGCCGAATTTGAAGCGGCGGGCGATCACGAGGAGGACGCAGGCACGGAGGGGAACGATGAGTAACTCCGCAAACAGACCGCTTCCTCCCGACCAGCCGGAACGCATCAAGGCGCTCGATGCGGAAAAGTGCGTCTTAGTTAAGGCGCCTGCAGGCTCGGGCAAAACTGATCTGCTGACGCGCAGGTATTTGCGACTGTTGTCCATGGTGAATGAGCCAGGAGAAATTGTCGCAATCACATTCACCAAGGCCGCCGCAGCGGAGATGCGGCACAGAATCCTCGCCGAGCTTGAAGACGCGGATAAAAATGCGCGCGACACTGCGGAAGATAATCCCGAAGGCGAGATCGCAATGGCCACGCTGGCACAGCAAGCTCTGGAGCGGTCACAACAGGCGGGATGGAATCTGATCGACCTGCCGGCGCAACTGCGCATCATGACCATCGACGCTTTTTGTCGCGAACTGGCACTGCAGCAGCCGCTGCTCTCAGGGTTAGGCGGGGGATTGGATATTGCCGATCAGCCGAAAGAACTCTACCGCAGGGCGGCGCGGCGTACGCTGAATGCGATTGGAAATGCTGACGCCGAATTGCGCCAGGCGATTGAAGCCCTGCTGCTGTGGCGCGACAACAGTTGGCAAGATGTTGAAAACCAGTTGGTAGAGATGCTGGCGCAGCGCGACCTCTGGATGCGCGGATTCGTGCTTGATCGCGAAACCAATTGGGAAGAGTTGAGGGCGAGACTCGAGCGGCCCTTTGAGCGCGGCGTGCGAGAGGCGCTGACGCAGCTGAGCGAATTGCTCTTCAGGGTGCCCGGAGCATGCGACGAGATTCTGGCGCTGGCGAGATTTGCGTGCCAGCAATGCGGCGGCGCTGCCCATCAGGCGTTGGCTGAGTTGGGCGACTTTCCGCGGGCCCCCTATAGCAGCACAGAAGAGTTAGAGACCGCGCGCGAGGCATTCCAATGCCTGGCAGCGCTGCTGCTCACGGCCAGTGGCGCGATGCGCAAGAAAGTCGACAAAAATCTTGGCTTCCCTTCCGATCGCAAGCTGGAAAAGGCCCGCATCATGGCGCTGATCGCGCAGCTTGGCGCACTTCAGGGATTCGAGGCAGCACTCTGCGAAGCGAACAATCTGCCTCCCGCGCAATATACCGACGACGACTGGCGCATTGTGCAGGCGTGCTTCACCGTGCTGCGCCGCGCTTCGGGCGAATTGAAAGTTGTCTTCGCCGAAACAGGCACGGCCGATTACACAGAGGTTGCGCAAATCGCGGCAGCGGTGCTCACGGGCGAAGACGGAATTCCCGGCGAAGGCGCGCTGGCTGCGGCCGACAACATCAAACATCTGCTCGTTGACGAATTCCAGGACACAAGCCGCAAGCAGCACCGCCTGCTCGAAAAGCTGATCGCGGCGTGGCCCAGTCGCGCCGGCCGCACCTGCTTTGTAGTCGGTGATCCCATGCAGTCCATCTACTTATTCCGCGAAGCAGATGCGGAGTTGTTCGGGCGTGTGGAGCGGTTGGGACTGGAGATTGAAGACGATCTGCCCCTGGTGTTTGACACCGCACACTTGACTGCGAACTTCAGAACCGAGCGCGGGCTTGTGACGACTCTGAATTCAACATTCGATGAAGTTTTCAAGGTCGATGATGGCAGCGGCGTCCGCTTTGCTCGAGCCGAGGCGGCGCGAACCGAAGGTCATCCTGCATGGGAGAGCGCGCAGGGCGCGCGAATGGAGTTGCACGTAGAGTTTATGCCTGCAAGCCGCGGAGGAACCAGCGCCGACCGTGACCGTGGAAAAGAGGAACGCGAGGTAGCGCAACAGAAGCAAACAGCGGAGATCGTGGAACTGATTGCCCGACACACTGCGCAGATTGAAGCTACGCGGCAAAGGAATGCCGACAACTCCGCCAGCAGGAGAGAAAAGTATCGCGTAGCAGTGCTGGGCAGGACCAAAAAGGCGCTCGCGAGCGTTGCCGCCGCCTTGCGCAAGGCTGCAATTCCCTTTCGCGCCGTCGATCTTGAGCAATTGAACGACCGTCCCGAAGTCATGGATGCGTTGGCACTAGGCCGCGCATTGATGAACTGCGAAGATCGTGTAGCCTGGCTGGGAGTGTTGCGCGCGCCGTGGTGCGGCCTGGCGCTTCACGACTTGCATACGCTCACCAGCGGCGATGATGACGCACTGATCCTGAAGCCTGTCCTGGACCTGATGCGGCAACGTGCGAATCTGCTGAGCGCAGACGGTGCGGCGCGGGTCGATCGGCTATTGCGCGCGCGCGCCGACGCTCCGGCAGCAAGATTCGCAAGACCAACCACACAACTTGGTACCTGGCTTGAACAGGTATGGCTTCACGTCGGCGGCGCTGCTTGCGTCAGTCCCGCGGAGCGCGCGAATCTCGACTTGCTGTGGCAGACGCTCGATGCCTTGCCCGAAGGCGAGCAGGATTTTGTGAGCGCGGCTTTAGACGCGGCGCTCGAAAAGCTCCATGCCACTCCTGATCCGGGCGTGGACGCCGACTGCGGCGTGCAGTTGATGACAATCCACGAATCCAAGGGGCTCGAATTCGAAGTAGTGATTGTGCCGGAACTGCAGGCCGGCAGCGGCCGTGGTGAACGCAAGATGCTGACATGGATGGAACGTGGTGTCCTGGCTCCCGAAGAAGCAGACGAGCCAACCGAGTTGCTGATCGCTCCGTTCCAGGCCAAGGGCGCCGAGCGAGGCAAGGCAAAGGAGTGGGTTGATCGCATGCACCACCAGCGCGAGCGGCAGGAGATGCGCCGGGTCCTTTATGTCGCAGCAACACGCGCCCGCGAAGAGCTGCATTTCTTTGCGAAAGCCGAGTATAAGCAAGGGGCGGATGGCGTCGAGCTATGCGAGCCACGCGAGAGCCTGCTGCAGACCGCGTGGCCTGCCTTTGTAGATGAGATTGAGCAGCGGCTTCGAGTGTGGGGCGATGCGCAGGCTGGAGATTTAGAAGAACTCGCTGCGCAGGCGGCAACCGTCATAGAGATGCCGCTGAAAGAGTGCCCTGCAACTCGCGAGCGCAGACAAACACCGCGAAGACTGCCGGCCAACTGGAGCGCGCCGGAAAGTGAAGCCGCGACCCGTCCGACAGAAACTGCGATTACGGGAGCCGGCCGCTTGTACGAGCGGCATGAAGGCGGATTGGTTTCCCGAGCGCTGGGCCGCGCGGTGCACACGCTGTTGCAACAGGCGGCATTGATGCGCGTGAAGCATGAATGGGATGCGGTGCGCACAGCCCTTGAAGAGTTGCGCCCCCGCATCATTGCGGAAATTCGCGGAGCGGGCATTGAGCAGAATGAAGCAGTGCGCATTGCCGAGCGCGCCCTGACGATTACAATTGACGCCACCACGAACGAGTCGGGACGCTGGATTCTTGAACCACGCGACGAGGCGCAGAGCGAGATTCGCTGGGCTGGAGTATCGAGTGGCGCGGTACGAAACGTGCAGGCGGATCGCGTCTTCAAGGCCGGCGAGCAGCCGCTGACCGTAAGCGGCAATGTGTGGTGGATAGTAGATTACAAAACCGCCCACCAGGACGACGTAGAAATCGCTGAACTGCGCCCGAGATTTGCGCCCCAGCTTGAGACCTACGCGCGTGTCCTCAGAAATCTGCGTGGAGCGGATGCGAAGGTCTGCGCGTGCCTGTATTACCCGCGCATGGCAAAACTAGATTGGTGGGAGATTAGTTAGCCCCAGCTCCTAGCCTCCAGCTCCATCATGCAAATCGCTTACGCCGCGACCGTCAGATGAAAGCAGGAAAAGCTAGGAGCTAGAAGCTAGAGGCTAAAAGCTAGCTTTACTGCAGGTTATGCATCAACTGATCAAGCGCGCTCTTCGGCGGCCGCGTCAGCGACTCCGGCAACGTAGCAAGCGGCTCGTCGACCAGGCTCAGCAGATCGGTGAACGTCGGCTTTTTGGTATCGATGTAGAAGACGCCAGTCAGAATCTCTTCCTTGTCGTGCGCTTCCATCAGCGTGCGCACTGCGTTGGCCTTGTCGGTGGGGTCGTAATCCTCCAGCAGCTTACGCAGGCGCAGGCTCGACCCGTCGTGCATCTGCACGTCGTACACCTGGCCGGAATCGTAATCGACCTCAATATCGTCGAAGCTGGCCACAAAGCCAATTTCGTTGATAGGCTCGTCATTCTCCTGCAGAAACTTGTAGCTCTTGGTCGAGCCCTCGTGATCGTTAAATGTCACGCATGGGCTAATCACGTCGAGCATCACGGTTCCCTTGTGCGCGATTGCCGCCTTCAGCATCGCGAGCAGCTGCTTTTTGTCGCCCGAAAATGAGCGGCCAACAAACGTCGCCCCAAGTTGAATTGCAAGAGCACACGTGTCGATAGCAGGTAGATCGTTGATCACGCCAGTCTTGAGTTTAGAACCGATATCCGCCGTGGCGGAGAACTGGCCCTTCGTGAGACCATAAACGCCGTTATCTTCGATGATGTAGATCATCGGAAGATTGCGACGCATGAGGTGCACAAACTGGCCCATACCGATTGAAGCCGTGTCGCCGTCGCCCGAAACGCCCAGCGCCAGCATATTGTGATTGGCCAGCATGGCGCCCGTAGTAACCGATGGCATGCGGCCGTGCACCGAGTTGAACGAGTGCGACCGGCTCATAAAATACGCCGGGCTCTTAGAGCTGCAGCCAATGCCGCTCATCTTCATTACATGCTCGGGCTTTACGCCCATCTCAAACATTGCATCGATAATGCGTTCTGAGATTGCGTTGTGGCCGCAGCCGGCGCAGAGCGTCGACTTGCCGCCGCGGTAGTCCATCACCGGAAGGCCGATGTGATTCACTTTAGGTGTTGGTGCGGTTGCCATTTACAGGCCCTCCTTGGTCGCAAACTCTTTTGTTATTGAGCGGGCGTCAATTGGCAACCCGTTGTAGTGCAAAATGCTGCGCAGCTTCACTACCTGGTCGCTGGGTAGATCAAGCTTCAGCAGGCTCAGCAGTTGAGCATCGCGATTCTGCTCGACCACGTAAACACGGTCGTGCGAAGCCACAAAGTCGTGAATCTCGTGCGCGAACGGGAATGCCCGGATGCGCATGTAGTCCACACTCGTCTTGTACTCGTCCGCGATCTGATCCATGCTCTCGCGCAACGCGAAATCCGTTGAGCCAAAGGCCAGGAACCCAATCTTCGAGCTTCCATCCTTCACTGCAATGGGAGCGGGAACCAGCTTGCGCGCACTATCAAACTTGCGCGAAAGGCGCTCCATCACCGCTTGGTACTCATCGGGCTTTTCAGTGTATCCGGCAGCGTCGTTATGGCCGGAACCGCGAGTAAAGTAGGCCGCTTTGGGATGATCGGTACCCGGCAATGTGCGCCAGCCAATGCCGTCGCCATCCACATCGCGATAGCGGGCAAAGCTGCCCAGCCGCTTCAAGTCTTCGGCGGTAAGCACTTTGCCGCGATCCTGCGGTTTGTCAGGATAGACAAACGGATCAGACATCCAGTTGTTCATGCCGAGGTCGAGATCGCTAAGGACGAATACAGGAGTCTGCAAGCGCTCAGCAAGATCGAATGCTGCATAACCGAATTCAAAGCACTCTTGAACAGAGCCGGGCAGCAGGATCACATGCTTGGTGTCGCCGTGGGAAAGAAACGCCGTCGAAAGCAGATCTGATTGCTGGGTGCGCGTGGGCATGCCGGTGGCAGGTCCGCTGCGCTGCACGTCGAATATCACTCCAGGAATCTCAGCGTAATAGCCGAGGCCCGCGAACTCGCCCATCAGCGAGATGCCGGGGCCCGAGGTCGAAGTCATTGAGCGCGCGCCAGCCCAGCCTGCGCCGAGAACCATGCCAATGGCGGCCAGTTCGTCTTCAGCCTGGACAACGGCGAAAGTCGCTTTGCCTTCTGGTGTGATGCGGAACTTCTTCAACAGGTCGGCGGTGGCCTCAATCAGCGACGTCGACGGAGTGATCGGGTACCACGCCACAACCGTTACACCGGCAAACACTGCGCCCATACCGCAAGCCGCATTGCCGTCGATAATGATCTTGCCGGCGGTCTGGTTCATGCGCTCAATGTAGAACGGGTCCTGCTTGGTGAACGTCGTCTTTGCGTAGTCGTAACCGGCCTTCACAGCGCCAAAGTTAAGGTCGAATACCTTCTGCTTTTTGGCAAACTGCTTGTGGACGCTCTTCTCCACTTCGCTAAGATCCATGTCGAGCAATTGCGCCACCACGCCGACAAAAACCATGTTCCTTACCAGCTTGCGCAGCTTGGCCTCGGGGCAAACGGCGGCGGTGAGCTTGTCAAACGGTACCGGGTAGCACACAACATCGTCGCGGTACTGATTCAGGTTAAAGCTTTCCTCATAGATTGCAATGCCGCCCGCCGGCATCGCCAGCATATCTTCGCGGGCAGTTTCGGGGTTGAGTGCCACCAGGACTTCAGAGCTGCGCTTGCGGGCTACATAGCCGTCTTTGCTGGCGCGTATGGTGAACCAGGTGGGCAAACCGGCAATATTTGAGGGGAAGAGGTTCTTACCGCTGACGGGAACCCCCATTCCAAAAATGCTCTTCAGCAGTACGCTATTGGCGGATTGCGAGCCGGACCCGTTCACCGTTGCTACGTTGATGCTGAAGTTATTTACGACGCGCAGAGCCGCGCTGATTTCGCCCTGTTCTTGACCCAGGGCGAGGTCTCCAGTCGCCATTTGGCGGGATTCCCTTCGAGTAGATTGTGGCGAGACGCCTGTGTCTGACCTTCTCAATAAGACGTCAATTTGTCGCGCCCCTATGTGATTATAGTCACCTTACAAGTCTCTCGTACCGTGTTCGCGGGACAGTGGTAACCCCGTAAGATACGAGGCCCACTGGAATCGGACGGCAGTGCTACGCTGGAAATAGCCTAACCAACTCCTACTCTCAACAAATTAAAGGCCTTATCGAGAGTCATCGCTCCTCGCCTGCAACCGGTACAACTTGGGTAGCAGAGGAGCTGACTTAGGTGTCAATTCTTCGATAGCACTGAGACCGGTCAGACGAGGAAGACGATGCCATTGTGATCGGAGACACTCAATGGCAACCCGCGAAGTAGCGCTCTCCTGCCGATAACGGTTCGTTGCCCACGCAGTAGGCGCGGTCCCGCAGCGATGGCGCTCATACTCCGCTGCCGCATAAAGCATTTACACTTATCCGCGCTTGCTTGAGCCGTCCTTCGCGACAATTCAAGTCTGCGTAAGACCTCCGTTAACGGGGTATCAAGTGAAAGGAATCCATCAATGATCGAGACCACAATAGCAGCGCAATCGCTGCCCGAGAACGCATACAAACCCCTCAAAAAGGGTGAGGTCTATAAGCCCCTCATTGGCGCAGAGGTTACGCGGCCTGAGCTTACGTTCCGGGCCTTGTTTTGGGGCGTATTGTTCTGCATTGTTTTCTCTGTGGCGTCGGCATATTCAGCGCTGAAGGTTGGTCAGGGTATGGAGGCGGCAATTCCCATCTCCATTCTCACTCTCGGACTGGCGCGGATGTTCAAGCGACGCTCCACGTTGCTCGAGAACATGATTATTACCGGCATTGGGGCAGCATCCGCAGCGGTGGTGGCCGGCGCAGTGTTCACGCTTCCCGCACTCTACACTTTGCATCTCGATCCGCACCCCGCGCAGACCATCTTTATCTGCCTTGCCGGCGGATGCTTTGGAGTCCTGTTCCTCATTCCGCTGCGCCGATATTTTGTGCGCGAAACACACGGCCATTTCCCCTTCCCTGAGGCAACAGCCATTACCGAGGTTCTGGTCACCGGCGAAAAAGGTGGATCGCAGGCCAGGCTGCTGTTGCAGGCCACAGCCGTTGCCGGCATCTATGACTTTTTGGTCACGACCTTCCACACCTGGAAGGAGTATCTCGATTTCCAGTTTGTGCCGGTGATAAAAAACCTGGCCGACCGCGGTCGAATGGTATTCAGCTTCGACGCCATCAGCTTTGTGTTGGGCCTGGGATACGTAATGGGGATTCGCAGCGCGATCGTCTTTTGCGCAGGGGGCATCTTTTCAAACTTTGTCCTCACGCCGCTCTTCTGGTTTACAGGCAGCCACATGGCTGCGGCCGTCTATCCGGGAACAATTCCTATTGCCCAGATGACTGCTGTGCAGATCTATCGCAATTACGTGCGCTTCATCGGTGTAGGCGCAATTGCCTCGGCGGGAATTGTAGGCGTGCTCAAATCGCTGCGCGTCATTGCCGGCGCATTTGGAATCGCGCTGCGCACCTTCACCTCGGGAAAAGCCGAATCCCAGGAGCGCACCGACCGCGATGTGCCCATGATCGGCATCCTGCTGGGCATCGTGCTGGGAGCGATTGCGGTCGCGGTCTTCTTCTCGCGACTGGGAGTCTCGTGGACAGTGCTGGCCGCCGGCCTCGCATTAGTGCTCATCTTCGCGTTTTTCTTCACCTCGGTGGCTGCCAATGCGATTGCGACCACGGCCAACAATCCGGCATCTGGCATGACCATGCTCACCGTCATTATTTCTTCGGTGGTTCTGCTTAGCTTTGGCCTGAGCGGAACCACGGGAATGTTTTTTGTCATGGCGATTGCCGGCATGGTCTGCACCGCACTCTGCTCTTCTGGCCAATTCATTACGGATTTGAAGGCCGGCTACTGGATCGGCTCGACGCCCGCGGCGCAAGAGAAGGTGAAGTTTCTCGGCGTAATCATAGCGGCGGTCACTGCGGGGCTCACGATTGTGCTGTTGGCCCACACCTTCCAATTCGGCGAAGCGGCGCCCGGAGACGTGAGGCAAGTGTTGGCCGCTCCTCAGGCCTCAATCATGAAGGCCCTTGTAGTAGGATTCATGAGCCGGCAGCCGGTAGCGTATTTGCTCTTCGGCATCGGAGTGGCCGTAACGGTCATCATGGAGATGCTGGGCAAATCGTCGCTGGTGTTTGCACTCGGCATGTACCTGCCGCTGGGCCTGACGACGCCGATTCTTGCCGGCGGCTTTTTGTCGCACCTGGTCAACCGTAAAGCGGACAAGACCGACGGCGAGCCGGGCAAGCTGATTCGTGAGCGCGGCGTGATTCTGGCGTCGGGGTTAATGGCGGGCGGTGCGCTGGGCGGCGTATTAGGCGCTGCTCTGCGGCTGTTGCCGAGCTATCGCGAAGATTGGATTCAAACGCCGTTCTACGGCAACGACGCAATCTCGCAAATGGTCTCCGCACTCTTGTTCATAGGCGTGTGCCTCTATGTATGGTTTGGGACAGTGAAGAAAGAGCAGGTGAACTGATGGATACGGCAGGGAAATATGTAGCCGACGCAGTGCTCGGCATCGATACCTTGTGGGGCGGCGACGTGCTCTGCGCATCAGGCACGGGCAGGTTTATTGCGGATTCGTGGTTCAGCGATGAGCCGTTGCCTTTGGCCTATACGCACCCCGCAGCCGCAAAGCTGCGGCAGGCAGGCGGCGTAAGCGCAAACGGCCTGGATGGCACGGTTGTCTACGAGTATTTGAAAGATATTGATCTGCCCGGCTCAATCGCGGGCATTCGCAAAGAGGCCGCCGCATTGGCAGGTTTGCGCGGCGCGTATCTCGATGGCCTCGCCGTCTGCCTTGAGACCATGCTCGACCTCGCGCTTGAGGTTGCCGAAAAAGGTGAGCCGGTGCCCTACTCGCGCGCTGTTGAAGCCTCAACGGGCAAGCCGCCGGAACCGTCGCAGCCTGAAGCAAAGCGTCAACGCGTGCGTGACCTGCTGGATCTCGCGGGATACAAAGGCAGCCTTCTTGAAGCTGTCGACGCCTGGCGCAAAGAGCGCGTAATTCCCATGGCGTCAGTCAAAGCCTTTGGGGCCGCGGTAATTTCGTACTTCGACCAGTTGAGCGAGAAAAACCTGCTCCCGTATCTGCCCACTGAGTTAAGGCCCATTCCCCGAGCAAACATCGGCTTTTTGCCCATCAAGGACGCGTGGTTCTCAGGCTCAATGAATTACATTGGCCGCGCCCGCAACGCTGACGGCAGCCCGCAGTACGAGGCCTCGTACGAAATCAATGCATCGCTCTCCATCTCGTATCCCGAATTTGAGCAGTTGGTGAGCCACGAAGTTGTGCCGGGACACGTAACCACCTTTGCCTATCTGCAGAATCTCTATGTACGCGGCAAGGCTGACTTTGAAGCTTCGGTACTAACCATGAATACGCGCGCCGCCACATTGTTCGAAGGGATCGCCAACAACGCCATCCTGATAGCGCATGGCGTCACCGAAGTTGAAGACCTACCCGACCAAGACCTTCAGATCGGCGTCCTGCTGGCGCTGCTGCAGGACGACGCGAAAAATCAGTCATCGTATATGACCTGGGGCGAGAATCGCGAAGTGACTGAAGTTGCAGCGACCCTGCGCAACGATTTTCTGGTAACTGAGGAGCGCGCCAACAAACTGTCTGGCACCTGGGGTCGGCACCCTTTGCTGGGTCGCATGTATCTGCCGGCCTATCGCGCGGGAACAGAAAAGGTGGCCGCAATCAGGCGCGCCTATCCACCAGAAAAAGCTCTGCCCGCCATCTATGGCTGCAACGGGCTCGTGGATATTCGTACCATCGACGAGGTTTTAAGCAAGTGAGGGGTAAATGTCACTTTAGTGGCAGAGGGCTAAAGGCAACTCAAAGCTATACTTCACTCCAGAATCCAGGGGAGAAATTGTAAGCGATATGCCAGTTTCTGACGCCTCGCGCGCCCGTGCGGTGCCGTCCTCTGCCGTCTCCCTTACAGCGGTTCCAGGATTGCTATACCTCGAAGCCGAGACACTCAAGTCGTCCCGACCCCAAGAAGGGACGACCCTGGACAAATGCTGAAATGGGTACAACTATCCTGGAACCGCTCTAGCGCTCCCCTCATCGTATTCACCTTCTCAATGTTCCTCAGCGCGGCTCTCTTGTTTTTAGTTGAGCCCATGATCGGGAAAATGCTGCTGCCGTTGCTGGGTGGCACCCCCGCCGTATGGAACACATGCCTGGTCTTCTTCCAGGCCGCCCTGCTTGCCGGCTATCTGTATGCGCACGCCGCCCTGCGCTTCCTTGGTCGCAGAATCCAGGTGCTTGCGCACATGGCCGTCCTGCTGCTGCCATTGCTCATTGCAGGAATGCTCCCGCCACATATCCCCGCTGGCTGGGAACCGCCGGCCGCCACCAACCCCGTCGGCTGGGTCCTGCTCCTCCTTCTGGTAGTCATCGGGCTCCCGTTCTTTGCGCTGTCCGCCACCACCTCCATGATGCAGCGCTGGTTTGCCGATTCCGGACGTCCCGATGCGAGCGATCCCTACTTTCTATACGCGGCCAGCAATGCCGGCAGCCTGCTGGGCCTGCTGGCATTCCCCCTGCTGCTTGAGCCGCTACTGCGGTTGAGCCAGCAGAGCCGCTTGTGGAGCGCAGGCTACGCAGTCTTCGTCGCAATGACCGCCCTATGCGCTGGGATGGCCTGGAAATGGGGAACCAACCACCCAGCCACAGAAATCGAGAAGTCAGCCGCAGCAGGCAAAGTGCCAGTCGCATGGAGCACCCGCTGGCGCTGGATCGCTCTAGCCTTCATCCCGTCAAGCCTCATGCTTGGCGTCACCACCGCAATGACCGCCGACGTGCCCGCCATTCCCCTCTTCTGGGTGCTGCCCTTGGCGGTATACCTCATCAGTTTTGTTCTCGTCTTCGCCAAAAAACCGCCCATCTCTCATCAGTGGATGGTAAAAAGACTCCCGTTCCTCATCCTCTGCGGTATCTGCCCCACCATCTCGCAGGGGACGTTTTCGCTGCCAATTCTCCTCATCGCATATCTCACAGTGCTCTTCGGAACGGCGCTGGTCTTCCACGGCGAACTCGCACGCAGCAGGCCTGAAGTTGGCAGCCTCACCGAGTTTTACCTCTGCCTCTCCATCGGCGGAGTGCTCGGAGGCATCTTCAATTCCCTGCTTGCGCCAATCATTTTCAAAACCGTGTTGGAACTACCTCTGGTGCTAATCTTTGCAGCGGCCATACGGCCAATCGTCGCCGATCCCCTCAAAAACAGCCCCGCCGACACGCGCAAAGACCTCCTGTTACCCATCACGCTCGGCCTCTGCATGGTGGCCGTAATCCTCGGCCTGGCCCATACCGGCATCAAGCCTGGCCACGTTGAAACCACGCTGATCTTCGGCTATTCCCTGCTGTGGTGCCTCAGCTTCGGCCAGCGCAGAACGCGCTACGCGCTCGGACTCATAGCAATGTTGCTAGCCAGTTGGCTCTATGCCCCCTATGGGCATCTGCTCAAGGCCGAACGCAGCTTCTTCGGTGTGTATCGTGTGCGCAACAGTCCCGACGGACGCTTCCGCCTGCTCTATCACGGGGCCATCGCCCACGGAACCCAGAGCCTCGATCCGAACATGAGCCGCGAGCCCCTCGCATATTACACGCGCTCCGGTCCCGCCGGAGCAGTAATGACCGCGGCGCAGCAAAAAATGCCGCATGGCGACTGGGCAATTGTAGGCCTCGGCGCGGGAGCAATGGCCTGCTACATGCAGCCCGGCCAAACCCTCACCTATTATGAAATCGACCCGCTGGTGGCCGACATTGCCCTGGACCCGCGCTACTTCACGCTGCTCTCGCAATGCGATCCCCAGACCAAAATCATCTTGGGCGACGCGCGGCTCAAGCTAAAAGATGCGCCTGACTCGAGCTATGGACTGATCGTGCTCGACGCATTCAGCGGCGACTCAATCCCCATGCACCTCATGACCCAAGAAGCGCTCGCGCTCTACGTTCAAAAGTTGGCGCCGGGTGGATTCATCGCGTTCCACGTTTCGAACCTCTACTTCAACCTTGCGCCGACACTCGGCAACCTGGCCGCCGACGCGCATCTCACCGCTCTCGTTGGCAACGACACGCAGATAACCCAGGCTCAGCGCGACGCCGGCAAGCTTCCATCCATCTGTGTAGTAATGGCACGCAATCCCAACGATCTTGCGCCGCTCTACGCCACTCCGCATCCCGGCTTTGCGTGGGAGCCGTTGCAAGCGCAGCCCAAAGCCCGCCTCTGGACCGACGACTACTCAAACCTGCTGGGTGTAGTGAAATAGTCGCCGAGAATAGTACCGCCGGCCTCCTGACCGGCTGTACCGAGGGCCTCCGGCCCTCGGTAGCTTCGCCACACATTGAATTTAATCTTCCGTGAAAGATGCCGGCCAGCCCTGCCCCCTACGCCTTAGTCCCCGGCACCGCAGCACGCAGCGCGACCGCCTTGGTAGTAATCGTCAGCTCCGTCGGCTTCAGCGGCCCACCTTCCCATTCTTCCTTGGCAGCCTTCACTGTGATAGTGCCCGTCTGTTTCGTCGACTGCACAATCACCGCGGCAAGCCCGTTGTAGAGCGAACGCTTGGGCTCCTTGTCGCTCTCCTGGCAATTGGGATCGCCATTGCCCACGCCAATCAAAAGCCCATCGCCTGAAACGTGGAAGTTAATAGGAACCTGCGCCGTCGGCACCGCACGTCCGTCCTTGTCGAGAGCCTCCACAGTAATCACCGCAACGTCTTCCCCGTCGGCGTTGATCTCAGTACGATCTGCAGTCAAGCGGATCGCCACTGCCTCGCCCGTTGTCTCGCGCTTCTCCGTCAACACAACCTTGCCGTCTTTTGTCCCGCGCGCTTCAATCGCGCCCGCCTCGTACCGAACCTTCCACTCCACGTGGCCAAGATGCGGAACAGGCTTCGAACCCTGGCTCTTGCCATTCACAAACAGCTCCACCGAATCGGCATTCGAGTAGACCCACACCGGGATCTCGTCACCTTCCCTGCCCTCGTGATTCCAGTGAGGAAACAGATGCAACGCCGGCTCCTTACCCCACCACGCCTTGTAGTAGTAGAAGTAGTCTTTCGGGAAACCGCACATGTCCACAATGCCAAACTGCGAGTTGATCGATGGCCAGCCATAAGGAGTCGGCTCTCCGCGGTAGTCGAAGCCGGTCCACGCAAAACCGCCAGCCTCCCACTCACGGGTACCGTAAAAAGTCCACCAGTTTTCCGGCGTCTCGCCCCATTCCACCACTCCGTTATACGAGTTCATCAGATTGCGAAGCTTATCGTTTACATACACGCCGCGCGTGCTGATGGCGCTTGAGGTCTCACTCCCGTAGACGGCCTTCTCCGGATGTTTCTCGTGATAGTGATCGGGCGACGGCAGGTTGTAGTTGAAACCGATAATGTCGAAAGCCTCAGACACTCCCTTTGAGTTGTCTCCGTTTACAGCCGCGGACACCACGCGGGTTGGGTCGAGCTCGTGGCACAGGTCCACCATCGTGCGCCCAATTTTTGCGCCTTCTTCTGACATTCCGTTCTGCAGTTGCCACTCTTCATTGCCAATCGACCAGATGATGATGCAAGGCGAGTTGCGAAAACGCTTGACCATCGTTTCAAGCTGCGCCATGCCCTCGGGGCTCGAACTCATCTGCCGCGTTTCGCACATCATCATCAGGCCCAGTCGCTCACAGGCCTCTACCCACTCAGGTGTAGGCATGTTGTGCGAAGTGCGCACGGCATTACCTCCCATCTGCTTCAGCACCGCGGCGCGGAAATACTGCAGCCGGTCAGGCAGCGCTGCGCCCACGCCGGCATGGTCCTGGTGGTTGCACGTGCCCTGAATCTTCATGTTCTGCCCGTTCAAAAAGAAGCCCTTGTCGGCGGTAAAAGTAGCGGTGCGCACGCCAAAGTTCACATTCTCCGCGTCCACCACTTTTCCGCCCACGCTCACACTCACCTCTGCTCTATAAAGGTTCGGCGCATCAGGCGACCAGAGCGCCGGCGACGCAAGCTTCGCACTGGTCGTATAGCTGGCAGTGCCGTCTGCAGTCACTTGTTGCGCCGGTGCCTCGGCCGTCGCCACCTGGTTTCCCTTGGCGTCAAATATCTTCCACGAAACTGAAGCATTCGCCCCGGCGCGCCCCTTGTTAACCACCACCGTTGATAGGGTCAGCGCTGCAGAGCCCTTGTTAACCTCCGCGCGCACAAAACTCTCCCACTTGCCCAGGTGCACCGCGTCAGTCTTGGTCAACCACACGTGCCGATACACGCCTGCGCCCTCGTAAAACCATCCGTCGCCGAAGCTCGCATCCACGCGCAGCACAATATAGTTCTTCGCGCCCACCGCCAGAAAATCGGTGATATCGAAATGGAAGGGCGCGTAGCCGTTGTTGTTGCGCCCTATAAAGCAGCCGTTCACAAACACCAGCACGTCGCGGAACGCACCGTCAAATTGCACGCTGACGCGCCGGCCCGCGTCGCTGGCGGGCATCTCGAACTCATGGCGATACCAGCCCACCGACGTCTCCGGATAGCGTCGGCCGAGCGGTTTGTAGCCGTGCGACTTCAAGTCATCGTCCCGTACAAAGGGCAAATCCACTGCCCAGTCATGAGGAAAATTCACAGTGCGCCAGCTCGAGTCGTCAAAGCCGGCTTTTGCAAATTTGAAATCACCCGTCTTTGCAAAGTCTCCCTGGTCCACGCCGAAGCCGAGATCCTTCACGGGATCGCTGCCGTTGCCAAACTTGAATTTCCAACCAAAATCAAAAAGAAGCTGCTCGCGTGGTCCCGCTGCGGAGGAGGCTGCGGGGCCTGCGGCCTGAGCCTCAGCGGCAAGATGCGCTGCAGCGCGGGCAAATGCGGAACGGGAGGCGATCGCTGTAGCCGAAACGGCCAGGCCGGAACGAAGAAGATTGCGGCGGGAGATACCAGGCATTAAGTTCCCTCTTTCATGTGCGATTTGTGTCTGGCGCCATTGCGCAACGTGCAGCCAGCAACAACGCAATATAAATCAGCCGACCGCGCCAAGTAAACGATTTCATAATTCAGGGGTTTCAACCCCTGAAACCCGGAGGGAGCAGCATCCTTTAGGCCGCTGAATTCAGCGCAAATCATCGAAGCGGCTTTAGGTCGCCGGCAAAGCCCGCAACGCGGGCGAAATACGGTAGCCCCAGGCGCAAGCCTGGGGTGTGAACGCCAAATTCCCTCGCCAGCCCGCTTTAGCGGGCGAAAGAAACGATTCCCTTTTTCCAAACCCATCGACTAGCAACACAACCCGCCCAGGCCTGACCGATTATGATAGTTAAATAAAGCGACGAATGGCCGCGGAGAGATGGCCGAGCGGTTTAAGGCGCACGCTTGGAAAGCGTGTGTACTTTAACGAGTACCGTGGGTTCGAATCCCACTCTCTCCGCCAGGATCCTTGCCATCTTCTTGATCTCAAACATAACTCTATATAATAGAATATCTTGCAGCGATTCTCATGAGTCGCATTTGTCGCGTTAGTTTACATTCTTAGCCCAAAGTCTCGTGAAAAACTATAGCAAGGCGAAATCACTATAGCACGGATACAACTCAAGTCAGTGGATTAGGAGTCTTGCATAAGGGCTGATTCGAAGGTCGCTTGACTGTGGGAATTTCGCATGTCCGTCCAACGTGCTTGATAAATGTGGCTCAAAGCCGCCTGCACCCTTTTGTCACGCAGCAAATGATGCTCTAATCCGAACCTGCAACCCGCAAATGTCTTCCCCCCAGGGGATCGGTTGCAGGATAGAAAACGACGAGCGCCAGAATTCCTCCGCAGAATCAGAGCCGGCGCATTCTTCGCATACCGCTTGATGCGCGAAGGCGCGAAAAGCACAGTCAAGCGAATTTGGCTCACTGATACCGGTAGACAGTGTTTCGGCATCCGTTGAGGCGGGTAGCGGAGAAAGCTTCGATATCGGCCGATTATTCGGAAGACCGACCTGCAGAGATTTGAGCCTACGCGAGCCATAGTTCGCCACCAAAAATAGTCACGGGCCCAACCTGGACATACCTTCCGAAGTGACGCTTTGCGCTTACCCCGCGACGATATGCAAGAATTCTCCCGACGCGAATATGAGGCCACGGCAGGGATGATCTTCGAACCGATTCCAAAGATTGGCAAGGTCATTGCCTCAATTTCGGATTTGGAGCAAACAATTAACCTCAGACGGTGGTTCTTACCTTCATGCCCCTGCGTAAGAAGGATGCCACTCGTTGCTGCCCAAATATTTGTGCCAACGACGGAGCGCAGCCTTATATTCAAAGACATAGGCTTTCCCCCACCGCCCGAGGATTTTGATAGTTGCTCAATTTAGCAGACTATCAATTATCTTCGTGGTTCACGATTGCCAGAAGGCAAGATTGGGGCTCGGTTGTGAGCACAACAGTCAAGGATCGAATCCGTCAGCTCTATGCCTTCCTTCGGGAGGCAAATCAGCTCCGGTTTGCCGGATGGCCGGGCGCGCAGTGCGCTTCCGATGGGACCGGCGGCCCCATTGGTAGTCTCCACACTCAGGCCGCAAGCAGTTTAACCCGGTGTCCCGATCCGACATTGAGATGAGGATCACACCTGCGGGCGGCCATAGGAATAGGGTGAAACACCTAGGCGCTAGCGACCCTTAGTGCAATGTTCCCCGAGCCGGGCGTAGAGAACTGCGGCTAAACATCGAAAGGGTGCTCCAGTTCACAGTTGCGCAATGTCTGATGTGGTGGATGCGCAACAGTGAACTGCGCACTCAAATTACCCTTTCTGCGCAGCAATCGGGACCGGTGAGGGCTCTTTGAGGCCTGTCCAGATCCGCAATGTCGAGCAAGTTCCCGTCCTCCCACCCAAGAATCGCTTCTAGCGCCTTTGGTGGAGTTGGTTCGGCAAGAAGTACGCGCTCCGCGAAGTGCTTGAGTTGCTTTGGCCCGAGATCGACACCGTCATCCTGAATCGCCCCGTGTGCAACAGCCCATGCGCGACGGCGAAGAACCACAAAATACTCTCCATCGAGCCGCTCAAGCTGGAGATTCCGCTTACGTGGCCGTACTTCAAAACGAAAACCTTCAAGATATTTCCATTCGCTTAATCAATGGCGCAAGCCGATTCAAAACAACCTCGTTCCCTCACATCGAAAGCCCCAAGCTGGCCTGTTCGAACATTCCGCAAACTCATCACGCGCATGGATCCTGAGCTGTACCAGCAGGATCAAGGCGGCTTGACGTTCACTCGCTACGAACTCACGAAAGCCGTGGGCGGTAAGTTCGGTGAGTTCTCAAACGACAGCAGCCAGTTCGCGATCAACCATCACGGAGGCGGTTCGCACATCGATCCGGAAGAGGCGATGGGCAACAACAAGGGCTATGTCTACGCGGCGGTGAATGCTATTGGCCGCGAAGCGCAGAACATCGATTTCCGGCTGTCGCAGTCCTCCGACGAGAGAGCCCGCATTCGGAGAGCGCCTAAGAATTGTGCCTTCGGAGTGGATGTTCCAAGAGGATGGAGAACGCTTCCGAGATGAGTGAGAGTCTTCCGACGAAGCGCCACGCCGACACTCTGCTCGAACTTTAGTCGCTCGAATCTTAAGCGGAGCCTCGGGTCGGGCAAAGAGAGAATGGCGGTGGCGCCGTCAGGTTGAAGATTCATTACCGCGTGGCTTCGAATAGGAACCACGCACGCCGTTCCGCTTCGTCAATCCAGATCTCGATCAAGCTGGTGGTTGCGTAGTCATTGGCTTTAGTGGTGACCACATGCGCCGCGCGCAAGCTCTCCACAAAGGCCTTGTTGTCGGCGTGGAGTTCCCTCAGCATCTCGGTCGGACCCACAAACTCCTCGTCGTTGTCCGCAATCCGTTGCAACCGGGCAATGTGTCCTATGGAGTGGATGGTTATGCCGCCGACCTTGCGAACACGCTCGGCTATGGCATCGGTAATGCCGAATATCTGGGTTGCATGTTCGTCGAGAAGCAGGTGGTAGTCGCGGAAATGTTGCCCGCTCATGTGCCAGTGGAAGTTTTTGGTCTTGAGATAGAGGGCAAAGGCGTCGGCAACAAGCGCATTCAGTACGCTGGAAAGATTCTTCACATCTTCGGGTGAATAACCGTCGGGAACGAGAAGCCTGGCGGCTTGCGATTCCTTTTCATGAATATGTTTGGACACAGAGAAGCTCCTTTACAGGGAAAGGCATTGGGACGTCCGGAATGGAGCGTCTGCGCCAGTTCCTCCACCCTGCAAGTGAAAGAAAAGGCATCCTGACTATTCACTATCTATAGAACTTGAGATAGCGTCACGCATGTTCAATGCAACATCCTAAGATCGCGGTAGACGACCGTCTGCCCAATTTGGACCACCTCAAAGACAAGGCAGATCGTGGAGAAGGGTAGATTTGAGCGAAGAGGCTCGATTGAGCTTTGCCCCTTGAGGTTGAGTTCAAAGGCCAGCTCGCTGATTGATGGCTGGCGGTCACATCGACGTGTATCATGGCTGCGGCATCGAAACCGGCATCGCCTATGACTCATGCTACTCGCGCTGCCGACCAAGTTCCAGGCGCGTGCACGCAAAGGCTGGATCGAGGCACGGCAATGGGATCTACTCCCGACCAACTGCTTTTGCACTCCCCAGCCGAATCACACGCGACGGATGAGCCACACAACCACCACAATCACAATAATTGTTCCTACGATACCCAAACCTAACATAACGCCTCCTAGCGGACACATTGCACATTAATGTTACCCGCGTAGTCACGATAGGCCTGGATTCCGGCTGTTGTCTGATCAAAACCAGACGATAACACGGATCGTCGAATTGGGTTCTGCGCGCTCTCCGACTTGTGCGCTTGCTCTTCGCAAAGGGGGACAACCTATCGCGGAGGATGACGAGGACCATGTCCAGAAACAGTGCGCAGCGAATCGAGGCCGTAGCTCGCGACGCTTCGAGTTCGTAGATGCTCAGTTAGGTTTTATGCTCGATTCCCGTATCCAGCGAAGGCGCTTCGGTTAGGTCGGGTCGGTCTGAGTGAACGGGAATTCCGCTGATAAGGCCCTGATAGTTTGCGAGGCGTTTGCCTAGAATCACCACGCCCTTGGACGTGATTTCGTACTCGCGAATATCCTTGGCATGATTCCCACCCCGCATCTTGATCACCACCATGACCTTGCGAAGCTGGCCATCGATGGATACGTACCGCAGCCGAATGATGTCATCGGTGAGGAAAGAAACCGAATAAGTACTGAACGTGAATTCCGTGAAAGACTCATCGACTTCAACCGTGCTTAAAATCGTCACGCCGATCCCCGTCAAGGCGAAGATCATCCGATAGAGGGATTCGCGAAAGTCAGCGCGGAAGCCGGGCGACAGTGCCATTTCAAAGCCCGCCAGGGAATCGATCACCAGGCGCTTGGCGCCAATCTTCTGCACAGCGTCGAGAATCGAGTGCATGGTCTCGTCCACCGAGAGATCCAGGGGACGCAAATAGAGGATTGTGAGTTTCCCGTCTTTCTGCGGCGTTTCCAGATCCAAGCCTAGACTGGCGGCTCGCTCTGCATACGCTTGCGGTCGCTCCTCAAAAACCGCCACTATTCCCGGCTCCCCCTGGCGTATGCCTTCCGCAATGAACTGGGTTGCCAGGACCGATTTCCCGGTTCCCGAAGACCCTGCTACGAGGACACTGTCGCCTTCGCGAACGCCGCCGCCCAGCATCTTATCCAACTCCGCAATTCCAAAGGAAAGGCGCCGATCGCTGGGCGGATTTCTCTTGCGTGCGGTCAACCCAAAGGTGCGCGAGAAGGCTTGCACCCCGGCTTCGGTGATGCGGAATGTGTGCAGCCCCGGCACGGAATCCTGTCCACGCAGTTTTACAATCTGCAACTTCCGCACAATTGAATTTCGCTCCGCGGTTTGGCGCAGCCAGAGCAGCCCATCAGCGACGGTAAAGATGGGGTTATCACGCAACTCGTCCTCTGCATATTCACCAATCAGGAAAGTTGTGGCCTGCCAACTGGCGAGAAACAGCGCCAATCGTTGAATGAACGATTGCAGGTCCATATCACTTTCTTGCTTCCGCACCATGGTGCGGAATGAGTCCACAACGACGACAGCGGGGTTGGTTTTTTCAACTTCTTTGGTGATTTCCTCAAGGACCGCGCCCAGATTCTGTTCCAGAACAACCTGGCTCAGGTTGATAAAGCGGATGGAGCCTGGCAGCCTGGCCGGGTCGAAGAATGTGTACTGTTGCTGGTAGCGCAACATTTTTATGGCGGATTCACCGAGCACGGTGAAGTAGAGAGCAGGACGTTCTGAGCTCGCATTGGCGAAAACGAATTGGTGAGCCAGCGTCGTCTTGCCGCTTCCGGGGGCGCCCGCAATGATGTTGAACGAGAATTCGGGGAGGCCGCCGCCGACGATTTCGTCGAGACCCGGAACTCCGGTGGGTAGTTTGTTAATCTTCACTTTATCTTGGGTACTCACGCTTTTCTCCCGAGTGCCGAATTTTGATCGTCGAAGGCTGCGCCTGGCCACGCATTGCGCAGCAGGCTCAACGTTAAGGCTTCGCCGAGGAAGATGCGAAGCAGTCCGAGTAAGCGGGCGATGAGAACGATTCCTCCCTCGCCAGCCTGATCCTTGTCAATGTCGAATTGATTCTCAATCTCGCCCAGGCCCCGTAATGATCCATCTGCGGCAACCCGCACAGCAATCAGACTGGGGACCTCCGGCCTGGACAGCGTCAACGCGCGAGTTGCGAGTGAATAAAATCCCGCAACTCCTACAAATTCACCGAGACTCTGGCGCAGCTTCTCATAGACGCGCGTGGCCGGCGACTCCATTGACTCGGAGCTCTTGCCCAAACCGGCTTCATAGGTAAGAAGACGATGGGCCAAATCTCGCATTCCTGGGATAGCCGTCATGTTCAGCCCTGCATCATAGGTTTCAATTGCGACTACATCGTTCGTAAGGGGAACAGTGGAGCAATTCCTTCTTTTCCGAATCGTACACGCGATGGGGGTGTTCCCCATGAGGGGCCGCAACGCTCAGCTCTGGATGGAGCGTTAACGGAACTCAATTCATGTAGCGATTCGTTTCTGGGTCGGGACCGTCTTCTTGAGAGCTGCCAACCTTGCTTCGGATGAGTGTAAATACATCCAAGACCGTGGCGATACTGCGAATGTTACCCGCAACACTCAAGAGTCCATCTTCCATGCCGGGATGTTTGTCCACCATGAATTCAATACGATCGCTCACCTTCCGCAGCCCGTCAACTTCCAGCAGAAGGTCCTCGAAAGCCGCGGCCATCTCCGGTCCATCGGTGACCGAGTATATTGTTTCCGCTGGGGTTGTAGCCGACTCTGTCCCGATATCAGCCTGAAGGCGTAAATCTTCAATCAAACGCAATGATGTTGCTTCGCCAAGAAAAGTTAGAAACAGCCCCAGCAGTTGCGCAATCAGAGTGATCCCGGCCTCGCCGCTCTCATCCGCGTTCACCTCGGATTCGACTTCGCCAAGCCCGCACAGGCCCCCATTTGCCGCTATCTGAACCGCGCTGAGACCGGGAGACTCCACCTTGGCAAGAGCCAAAGCGCGATAAGCGAGCGCATGAAAGCCGTCAGGGCCCACGGGTGCGCCGAGTTGTCTGCGCAACTTCTCATAGACGCGCACAGTTGCAGTTGGGCTTGCAGGGGGGTGTAGCCGCATCAGCTTCAGAGGCGACCAGGCTGCGGGCCAATTCACGCGTCTTATGTGGAGGAAGCATCGGATCAGTTCCTTCTTTGAGCTCTACGTCTCGCCTTAACGCGAGGCGTCCATCGCAATGATACTTTCTTGCCGGCAGCTCTGGTGGCGAGATTCCCGGCGCGCTTCTTCAGACTCTATTTTGGCGTCACGTAAACCAAGATACTTGAAGTATTTCCCAACAAGGTGGGCAAAAGTGATCAACACTCTTCCGACTAGAGTATAGTTGGGTGCCAGAGGGGCGGTTTTAGTATGCAGCCGAGGATCCTTCACATATCGTGCGCCTGTTTTTGTCACCGCGCGGCAATGTGGTAGCGCACCCCTTTAGTGGTCATCCTGCAAGGGCTGCAATATGAAAGAGGCCCTTCAATGGTTGAACTTGAGAAGCTTGGATTCGATGTAGATGCATTCCTGGCCAGCACCGGCGTGGGGCGAAGAATCGTTCTGTTAGCGCCGAAGGAAGCCTTCTTTTCGCAGGGA